>Ga0209363_1000273_pt1 | contig 18663 bp, 12 predicted proteins | sample WorMetexBAHAMAS3_FD_187385 | JGI IMG/M metagenome (GOLD analysis project Ga0209363, IMG submission 187385) | Marine gutless worms symbiont microbial communities from Max Planck institute for Marine Microbiology, Germany - Inanidrilus exumae... | ecosystem: Host-associated > Annelida > Digestive... | reverse complement strand
TACTCTTACTCTTTGTATGCGGTATAGGCTAACCGGTGGGGTAACGAACACAGGCCTAAAGCCTATACTGTTCGTCGCAGCTCGTGCATTTCAGTCAGGGAGGGTAAAAAATATTTTAACCCTCCCTGATTTCAGTGCTATTCGAAAAAGATCAGTTTAAGTAAATGTTGTATCAGAATCCAGCCAGGAATTTAAGGGATGGTGGATTCGGGAATCCTCATTGGCCCTGTGCCGAGTTCTTGGCTCCTGTTGACGGCTTTTTTCGAGCTTCCGATACGCTTGGCTTCGACCACAAACGCGGTATAGTCCAGCCGATCGATGCAGGTCCGGCGACTTGGACGACGACTCGTTCTGCTCTAACTGCATGCAATGTAGTCGGTGCAGTTTGTGCATGTGCAGCGAGTCCTGTGAAATATTCGCAGTGGGCTAATACATCGTCTTGCTAAAATACGACACCGCCGGCGCCGTGCATCATCGAAGAGTCGCCAGTGAGATTCGGAATCAAACGTGGTCGACATCGTTCCAGTACCCTTCATCCGGGGATGCGGTGCTGCACAATAATGGAATAGGCCTGGCCTACAGCACCATATCTCTATTCACACACGTCTGTAACGGCATTTAGTCTTATCTCATGCAACCTTAAATCACCTTTCAGTTAAATCTTCCCAAACAAAACCAGTCTTGTTTCTGTAAACATTTCGGCTACGCCTAAGTGACGTATTTATCAGCAGCCGATGCCTAGGCCTGCATCAGGTCCAATCAACACGATGCAAATTTTGAAACCGACAATTTATCGCGACCATCCGCCGTCTCAGAGGGACCATAAGCAACACTTTGCTGCTTGAATGTTGTCAACTGCTGCAAAACTGTGCGAAAAATAAATTGAAAAGACTTGCAATAGGCGAGTAACATTAAAGGTCACGCAAGGCAATCGAAATAGCGTTATTGTGCCACATACATGTCACTTCGGATCAGCGGTCTATAGTAACGTCTTGCACCGTTTCCGTGACATAACCATTTTTAACAGTGACGCGAGTGCCCGCAATTTTGCACAAAACAAATCGAGAAAAATGTCGAACCATTCATATTAACTATAATAACCACATTAAAGACGTAGGCCTACATAAAGTTGTCAGATTTATGAAGTCGAAAACTTGTTGAACTGGCTATATGACTCGGCTTTCCACCTATGAGATTTTTAGTGTACATCTATGTCGTTTGTTAATTTGAAGCGCACTCTACCAGTGATCTGCTGATGCATCTTAGTCACGCATCGTCTGCATAACTACGATACAGGATATATGGACCTACATCACGCACGTGCACGAAAAGGTCACGGTTCCTACAGGTTGAAACTTCAGAAAAAATTCCGACATGGCCACATGGGCGTAAATTACGGGAGAAGAGTCCCCAGAATTTCGAATGGGGGAAGCTAATGCAATTGCCCCACCCCCATTTTTTTCAAACTTTGAATCACCAGATTCACTACTTCCCAAGTTACATCTTCAAAGTTCACCAAATCAGCACTTTGGGCGGAAAATTCAACATTTTTCTGGCAAGGGCAAAAATACCGCTCAAAATTCATCAAAACACCATTTCAAGGTGAAAAATTCAATTTTGTTTCTTGGGCAGGAGCGCGCCCCCGCCCTCGGTGGGGAGGGGTATTCTCTCCCCGCCCATTGTCCCTAAGCCTACTGGATCCACCCGTGCATCCCTTGAATTCCTCCCAGATTTACGTCATTGCCTGACAAATCCCAGAGTTTTCCAGAGAGCACCACAAAATGTTCCTGAATTTTACCATAATGATTAAAGCATAGATCTGCACAAATCATACACTACAAACTTTCTGGGCATAACATCCGATATACATTACATCCTTAATACTACCAGGCAAACATGTAAGTAGGCATTAATAGTATCAGCTTTGTCTCACTTCAACATTTCAGTTTGCAGCAGGTGGCAAGGGCAGCCGATATGTTCAGCTGCCGTCATTGTTGTTCACTTGTTCTCTTCCTGGATTTTCCCTAACTAATTAAATAACCCGACTTTGCGGTTTTCCTGACCTGTAGAAACTGGCAGATAAGTGTCGCTTAGATCTTTACAATTATAATGCGAGCCAAATCGCTGCTACCTGATAAGATGCATTTTCAGTTGGATTATACTTGTTGTGCAGGGCTGGTGGCCATCCCCACAGATATCAGTGAAGCAATTCATGCATGTCAAACAAAGCACGCTAACATCACATATTGACAGAAGTCAGTTTTTATTTTGTAGTTGTGAATGTGACTGATCACATTTTCACTAATGCTAACAGTATCACGTCTGTGGCAACAGCGTTATGTAATCTTGGCATTCATGACTACACCAGAATGCTGGCAATTAACTTGCTGATTCTCAACAAAATGTCACCAGTGTGAGAGGCTTTACATAACCAGATTAACATTCAACAATTCAAGCAGACGCAACAATATCCTTTATTGCTGTTTCACGGACAGTCAGTGGTAATTTGTGATGAGCCTATTCTAGCTGATTAATGTCACAATTTCCAGCATGTGATACCATGCAAAACCCATGGAGTATTTTGAATATTGTATTTGCTATATCTAAATTACACCTTGGGTTTTGCAGAATAAAAATAGAAAAAATAGCTGCCCTCAGTTTTTACATTTGTGCTTGATAGTCACACCGTCATGAATAAGAAATTTCAATGCAATACAAACAGCTAACAGCAATGCCAAAATGCTAGACGATCCAACTGCTCAGTAATGATGAACTAATAAACCCGACAGAAACTAATGAAGTGATGTGACTTGAGTAGCAAAAGTAGCTCAAAAATAACAACCATTAAAGCCGTCAATATGTATAATTTCGGTTACAAACAAAAACAATTTCTCTTCACACTGTCTTCCATACTGCACTCAGTCTCAAATGTAACTGTTAATGTAGATCACGACGACACTGCTAGACTTCACACTGGATTCAATTCTTAACTGAAACACAACACACAACTGCTCAGATGAAAGCCAACGTGTACTATCACTCGAAAGTAATGCAGCGACATTGAATATATCGTCATATAATAACAGAACACAACTCTGTTGCTTAGTCTAAAAGATCAATGCAACAACAGTATGTGTATGTTGTGAAAAATTAGCTTGCTTCAGGAAATGGTTATCTGCACAACCACTTGTAAAACAACTGGTTCAGAAGGATCCATTGAATAACATCATCAACAAGCTTCAGTAAAAAATTAATTTTCAGACAGTTTCATCAAAAAATTTACGAATCATGACTGAAATAATGTCAATAGATTTTCAGTTGCTGCAGCTCGGGTACCGTAAAACCCTCAATGTTCGCATGCACTTTATTTCGCGAAGCTAACGAAACCGTCGAATTAAAGGGTGTGAATACAGATACTATACCAACTTTAATTAGTATAGTATGTTGTGCTGGAATTGAGTGGTTTGAATTCGCCAAAATAAAAGCCACCAAAATAATTTTGCACATGATGTCTCCAATTTTAGGGCAGCCAAATTAAAGGATTTTACAGTAGGTAACAAATTCTCAATGTTGTAATTCAAGTCACCTGATTGCAAGTAAACCAAGGTTTGATTTATTTCCAATTTTCATGTAAACACAGGATGTTGATTGCTGCACTGAAGATTCTATTACCATATTACAATGTAAACATACCGTGATATCTATCACACTGACAAAGCTACTAGTGACACATACAGTGTGAAACAAGCGGTCTTAGTTTGATGCACTGTCTAAAAGGCAAATTTATGTGTTAAATACTATAGAATTTACTGGTACTGACATGCAGACAGAAAAAACATGAATAACTTGTAAGTGCTACGAGAATGACAATTCATCACATGCCATAACATTTGGCAATCAATTCATCCACAAATTATATGAATCTTGTCGCACAACAATGTGAGACAAAAGACGTAATACACACGTGTTAGTTCCATGTGCACCATAAAATCTTCTAAAAAATTTGGGTATGTGTTTGTATTATCCAGATGAATAACACATCAGCTCCAACACATGTGCATTCCCTGTACAGTGTACACAGCAAACCACAATGCATCGGAGCAAGTTGGCAACAGACACCATCATGTTGGAACTACTAGAATTACTATTACAAAGAGCAATGATGATGCTGCCTTCAGCTCTCATAATCCAATGTATCACTGGACCTCAAAACTCACGGCTGCTGACAATACCACGTACAACAAAGACACAACAGACAACAGGTTGGTTGGTTAGAGTTTAACGGCTCTTGCGACTTTAAGGTAGAACTATATTATAAATATTAAAATTTAGTAAGTATTAATTCTTGGGAAAAGACAACATAACAATAACAGTAGATTTAGATTAAATAAGTAAATTGAAATTAGGTAAATTATTTAATTGAAAAAGTATAACAAGAGGGCAACATATACATACACAACAGTCAGCCAAGGTTATGAGGTTAACACCCTCACATCATGTTCTGTCATCATCAGGCAGCGTGTTTATCACATAATATTAATAATAATAATCCGATTTGTAAAGCGCCAGAATGTCAAAAGACTTCCGTGGCGCTAAAGGACATCTGCACAATATGCAGTTTTTGGTGTAACCTCTCCTCCTCCCATCTACAGTGGCAGTCATCGAAGTCCATTGGCCAATGCTCTGAAATGCAATACAAATGTGCAATCATAATACAGCGTCGACTGGACATCCCATGCAGCCAGTAGATCATAAGGCATGACATATTCACGCTGATAGGGTGCGCTACTATTGAGATATCAAGTGTGAACGTATGTATACAAGCAAGCCCTCCCTCCCACTTGACCGCATTTGGCTCAACCTGCCATTCCACATCTGTGTGGACGTCCATAATGGGTAAGCCATAAGACTTACACATTTTCATGCAGCCAGTCTTGTCTTCTTACTCTGTTTAAATGCACACAGTGCCACCATTTAAAGTTCTTAACTTCACAATCTACTTAGCAGCTGTCATAATATATAGTATTTATTTATACTAAACAACAGTAACAGTGTGCTTTCAGAACAGTTACAGAGCCACTAACTGAAATTAAGTGACTAAGAGATGTGTCACGCCAACAAAACATACCCCAACATCATCAGACTTTCAGTTTCTCAGTACCACCCTAAATTTATCGGTTACAACTTTTGTTATTTTAAATTTAGAAACCGTTGTCATTCTAGGTCAACTTGCAGAATCTGTGACAAGAAACAAACAGCTGAGAAGTGTCAGCAGGCCATAGCCACAGCCAGTCAGTCCAGTCTTAGACTTTGGCCTAAGACTGTCACTTTACATTTTGCATTATTTAGTTTTTACATCAGATTATCGGTCTTTCTTAGATTAAGTATGAGACTACGTTCTTAGGTAAACATAAAACAACACGGTGTACTAGGAAAATATGCAATTCACTGACAGGTATGTAACGATCATAAGCATAAATCAGCATGAAATTGTGCTTTCAGATAATTCACTGTCATCACATCATTTCAGTGAGAGAGTTCAACAAGTTATTTCTCATCATTAAGCACAATACGAGGTTGACAATGAGAATTAAAATATGTTGTCAACATACCAAACAAATCAAGAGTATTCCAACAATGTAAAGCTTTCCATCTGAACTAGCACCCTGAAAATAACATCAGTCCACTTACAGCATTCACAATGCAGACAGAGACAGCTAGTTACGCAGTTGAAATTACTGCTATTTTTGCAAGATGTGCATCCATGTAAGCAATTAGCGTAACTGTTATACTCATTCACTATGAAGAAGCTAAAAGCCAGTTTCCAACAACCTTCCACAGAGTTGTCATTGGGTTTCGACAAAAACCTGCCATCGTGCAAGAATTATCACATGACAAATGCTCAAGCATGCATCTCACTGCAAGAATTTATGCATCGAGGCTGTATTTTATCGATTGATTGGAGTTTAACGGCACTTATCAACACAATTTAGGTCATATCGTGCCTTTATGGCAGAATTATATTACAGATATTAACATTTATGAGTATTAATTCATGAGACAAGATAAATTAAAAAATATATAACAATAATAGCAGATTTAGATTAAATAAGTGAATTGAGATTAGGTAGATTATTTCATTGACATGTACTGTTTGTGTTTGAAATGGATCATGAATGCAGTATCATAAAAACTATTAACTATTAATAACAAAAGAAATAAGTTCTTGGCCGCCACCTTGGTTCAAAGCACAGGAGGGAGATTTGATCTGTTTATGGATAGGTTGCTGCCAGGAACATCTTTCTTTAATCACTAGTTTTTAAAAAATGAATTTGCAGTCAGTTAGTTGGATTTTAACGTCCCCTTTCACCACAAATATGGCTATATCAGAGAAAAGATTTTGCACTCACTGTCTTAGTCTAATCGCCATAATGAGATTACTGCTAGTAGCACCTCCTTTAAAAATTAGTCCCGTATGGAGACTGATGGTCGACTTCTGCTTGGTCAGACTAGGGCTGTGAGACGTGGTTAGGACCAAAGTTCAGAGGTCACATGACGGAAAACGAGGACGAATTTCAAAAATATGACCGGTTAAATTTTAGATATTTCTCCCTAGTTTAAGAATCCGTGGTCATTTGTCAGCCCCCATTATAAATGGGGAGGAGATAGTTTGAAAATGGTCCAAAATGGTCGAATTTCCGACTTTCATGGGCTCCGGACCTTGACCTTGGATCCGGGCATGGTCATTACCTTTTTTCATCTATCATCGAGTACTACCTGTATACCAAATTTCATCGAAATCAAAAACTTTTTGTGGACGGACGGACACACGGACGTAAATTTGCCACCTATAGCAAAGTTTGGAAGACGACCTAATAATTGGCCATGATGCTACTGCATCATCTAAAATGAATTAATCTCGGCCACGTTATGTAGTTAAAGGGGTATAAGATAATCTTCTCAACCAGTTACTGTACGTCACAGATAACAGATGATAGCCAGCACCTCAGGCCTATCATTTAATATCACTTTACATCAGATGAGTAAGGAATGTCGGCAAAATGTGCTCATCATTGGCGGCTGGCTACCATCTCAAATCAGAACATGACCAACCATTCACACTATCAATATTTTATCAATACAGTCAACAAATGGCTAGTAAAGCAATGTATAGTTTGTACACATGTACACAAAATAGCCCCAATACATACTAATCAACATGAATCACTTAACAATATCTTGTAAACAAATTTCGCATATCAGGTTTTTGATAAAACTACCAGATGCAATTTTTACCACTGCAAATCAAATACAGCAGTTGAAATGTTGTTATAAACAGCTGGTTGAAAATCTTGTACATTAGAGAGCAGTAACCACTAAAAGTTAAGAGTTCAGTAAGAGCGATAATAACATAGGTTCCCATCCACTCCGTACGATAGTGCGCAAAAAGTGCGTCACCACTCAATTTCAAAATCATCACTAATGAGTTAGTTAGTTAGTAGCAATACAGATAACATAATCATAACACAAAAACAAACTAAACCCAGGTTCGGTCGCCTCCTACGACCTCACGCCTGGAAACGGAGTGGGACTATTCTGGTAGAAAGGGATCGGATGGACAGTAGAAGAAAATAAGTAAAGTGGATGAGAAAAGGAAAAAGGTAACAAAGAGCAAAAGATGACAAAGTGAATGACAGAGTAGGCCAAATAAATAACCAGAGATGGTTAATTTTCTGCAAGGTTCGGATACCTAGGTAAATACCCAAAAAACAGCAGTATTTCTGGATAAAAACCTTGCTAAAACCCACCACAAAAAAATCTAATTACCAAGTAAACTGAATTCAACTTCAAGATTAGACTGTAATTTTAATAAATTTAGCACTATTGATGTACATAAGCAAGAATCAGAATTAACAATAAATGCACTACATAGTATACAATTTCCATTTCTGGATTTGCTTGATGTGAATAACATTCAGCAATCGCCATTCATACAGTAAAACCCTGCAAAAAAACCAATAAAACCCAGCACCAATAAAACCCAAAACCCCCATCGGGTTGAGCTTTTTTGAAAAACCTGTTTGTTTAAAACCCTGCCCCACATAAAAACAAAAAAGAAATTACTTGTCATGATACTGCTATATTACATTTCATATGCTATGAGAAAACACATGCAAAAAAATTAAGCCATTCTCAGTTGTGCTTTCAGAAATTTTGATGTCATCACTTCACAATCAGTGAGAGAGTTCAACAAGTTATTTCTCATCACAAAGCACAAAATAAAAAGCTGGAAATGGGAAAGTAGGAGATTTAAGCAACCTGTAAACACATCCATGGACCAACATAGTTTACAATTTCTTGCACGTGACATTGTCTAACAAATTGGGTGTGGTCTGCAAAACATGTATACTCCCTGAAATCAACTATTTTCCATGAATTTCAATCATATTCACAAAAAAATATCACACATTTCAATGCCGACTTTGTTGTTTGCTCTATGCCAGATCTCAGCTCATGACATCAGACAGTATTATTTACTTCCTAATTATACAGCAGCTAGCGAATGTCATTTGTGATACAGTCATCTTACTGTCAGTGGTGTTTTCATGACTGCAACTTTATGCTGTAATTATGTAACTAAACATAACATGTATTAACACACATAAAACATATTATTGATATACATTTTAACATGAAATAGGGCCATTGAATTTTACATTTTTTTAAATTTAAACAAAATGTCACAATTTTTTCAATGATGTATATCAATAAAATAATACCTGTGAATCTCGGCATACCTTATTAAACATAATATGAAACCATATTTTTCTCTATACTTATGTTGGACTGTTTATGTTGGAGTGTTTGTCCCTAAGTCTTTGAGGTCAGTAACAGAATAGTACTGATGCAGTGTTTGAGCATAAGAAGTACATTCTGTTAGTATAATAATGATAATATACCATAAAGATTCTTTCAACATCATAACACCTTCATACTCTCAAATGACAACTTGGAACTAGCACCCTGGAAATAACACAGTCTATTTACAATGTGGTTAATTCAGAATGTAACAACACAACATTCACAATGTCATCATGATCTTGAGTTAAAAAATATCAAACATTTACAAAAATATCAGATGTCTACAATAGGTGCCAGATCACAAAATAGGATATTTTTTTTTGCAAAAAATCCGTCACAAATGATATGCATCTGTTAAAATAAACCGTTTTTGTCCTGTTATTGTACTAACATCCTGTTGTTTACCAACATTACAAATATCTGTAATATTATCAGTAAACTAGCTTTCATACTGTGACAATAAACAAGTGTCAGTCGTATACGGCTTTAGTAATTAGTTACATAGCAATCAGTAACTTAGCATTATTACTAGCCCGTCTACACACAGTGTAGGGGGCCAGTATTGTTTTGCTTGCTGGCGTCTGTCAGCTGTCATCGTCTGTTCCACTCCATGGTGGCGCAACATAACTCACCAGGGGCAGCAGGCAATAGCTTGTTATTTAAGTAAAAATGAGTACTGTAAAAACAGTCCTGAAAAGCATATTTTAAGACAAAGAAAATGGAAGTATAAACTAGAAAATGGACATAGATGCCCCAGTGTTGACGTGGATGTCTCGCCTCCAGAATCAAATCAGGTCATCAGAAGGGGCTAGTAAATATTCCCTATTCCCTGTTAAGATTCATCAATCCAACCACATCAAAATCATTCATGGGTGTGAAATGAACAAACTTCAATTTTTTCGTAAAATCAAATTGTGAATCAGACGCGACACTTTGAAATATAATGATGATATAATGATCACTCAAAAAATGCATGATAACACAGCTGTGCATCAGACAGTACGAATACATTACAATGGTCACTGAAAGTTACCGTAAAATGTTAACATCATCTGCACAGACACTAGTTATTCATGTAAAAACGAGCAATCAGACAATTAGATCAACATCAATCTTACTACTTATCCATATAATAATTTCCGTTAGCTAAAGTCACAGATGTGATATACCTACTAGTATCCTGAGGCAATGCAAACATGACTGACACATGGCTGCAACAAAGCCAACTTCGTTCAGTTAATCGATGAACCTAAACAAAAACACGGTATACATTAGCCACAAACTAGACACCTGATAACATGACATAAATACACACTGACAAGAAGCAGCATAATTCAAAATTTGCAGTCAATGTGTGCGGCATATCTGTGACATCATGCATTTCGCGATTTAACAGTGAGCATGGCCATAGTTCACCAAGTGTCAAACACTGACAGCTATACAATGCATTCAAAAATGTGGTTTTGCAACAATAAACAGTACACAGCAAATAACTGCAATAATGCACAGAGATAACAAATGACAAATGTAGGCAGCCCATCTGTCAGACAATGCATGTTTAAGCAACAGTCTGATAAAGGAGCTGGCATTTATGTTGCCATAACTTCAGGTGCAGATACACTGTCTAGTATCCACAATAGCGGATATGGCAGAACCATGCAACATGTAAGTAGTGGTAAATTAGGTGCCGCACTATATAATTCACTCAGGCTCTAACCCTAGCGAAAGGAACAAGTAAGTAAACTATAAGTAAGTAAAATCCTTTCAGGGGAAAGTGATGTGTTGAGATATTTGTAATTTCCTTTAAGAACAGATCTGTTCTGTTTCCAAAGCTCACTGATAACATCACTGATGTGACGTCAATGATGTCAACATTGTTCTAAGCTTTTGCAAAGAGACAGGCTGCTTACCATAGCCTGCAGGCTGTCAGCTGCAGCCCAGTCCATTCATAAAATGGGATGCTTTTGAACGAACAGCGAACAGTCGAGACATCACTGCCACGATGCCGCAACCACTGAAGGTGGTGGGCTTGCAAAAGGAACAAGTAAACAGTGAGTAAGTAATCTGGTCAGTGGCATGTAGACATATTCCTAATATCTTACTTCTGCAGCCCTAGCACTAACCATAACTTCAGTGCTCACCCTTACCTTAGTTCATTCATGCTTACAACACCGTCGGACTTTCAGTCAGGGACAGTAATGCACCATAATTCATTTGTTACTACATAAATCTTACTACGTCTTTCGAATAAATCTGGTGACCGTTGCTCACATGCATTGAACAAGGATAAGTTTCGAGACAAATTTTAGTATGGAGATTAGAAATGCTACTAAATCTGAATTATTGGTAATATATTTTCCTAGAATTTTGCAGCAGATATAAGTTGCGGCTGTAGTGAAGATGATAATGTTCAGAACTAGTTAGGAGTTCAAACGACCTCGATACGGATACTGTACCTATCCACTATGGATCAATATTAGTTGAAATTAATTGAACTACTTCATTTTAGTTTAGTTTAGCTAATTTTTAAAAATAGTTGTACTCAGTTTACAATAATAAAATTTAGTGGAAAGAATAATGTAGTTCACTACATTTTGCACCTAGTGGCCATCACTTGTAACTGAAATTAAGTTATTAAGAGATAATGTGTCATGCCACACAGAACTTACCCCAACATCGTCAGACATTCAGTCTCTCAGTACCACCCTAAATATATCGGTTACAAATTCTGCTATTTTAAATTTAAAAATGTAGATCAACTTGCAGAATCTGTGACAACAGACAAACAGCTGAGATTTGTCAGCAGGCCATAGCCACAGCTAGTCAGTTCAGTCTTAAGACTTTGGCCTAAGACAAAAGATCAGTGTCACTTTATATTTTGCATTAATTAGTTTTAACATCAGATTATCGGTCCTTCTTAGATTAAGTCTGAGAAGTACGTAATGGTCATAAGCATAAATCAGCATGAAGTTGTGCTTTCAGATAGTTCACTGTCATCACATCATTTCAGTGAGAGAGTTCAACAAGTTATTTCTCATCATTAAGCACAACACGAGGATGACAATAAGAATTAAAATATGCTGTCAACATACCAAACAAATCAGAGTATTCCAACATTGTAAGGCTTTCCATCTGAACTAGCACCCTGAAAATAACATCAGTCCACTTACAGCATTCACAATGCAGACAGAGACAGCTAGTTACGCAGTTGAAATTACTGCTATTTTTGCAAGATGTGCATCTATGTAAGCAATTAGAGTAACTGTTATACTCATTCATTATGCCTAAGCTCAAAGCCATATAATTTGAAAACATCCATCTACAGTGTTATCATCGTGTATCGACAAAAACATGCCATCATGCAAGACCTGTCACATGAAAAATGTTCAAGCACACATCTTAGTGCAATGAGTTATGAATTGAAGCTTTTAAGACAAAGTAAGTACACTAGTTCTGCTAATGCTTAAGCATAATTAGGTATAAGTAATCCTCATCAAAAGACAATGTAGTCACTTGAAACTGAGCCAAAAATTGAAGTGGAAAATTGAAGTGCAAAATACACATATGCAAAGATGGCCAGTCGTAAGAAAAACGTATCAAATACAGCCAAGAATTTATGTAGTGGTTATGTTTGAAATGGGCGCTAAATGCAATATCATAAAAACTATCTACATATAAAGTTGCCGCATCTGTCTGTGTCTGTGTTCCTGACTTCGGAAAAACGAGCAGACCGATTTCCATGAAACTTTTCATGGTTCATAGCGGTCATATGTAGACTTGAACAGAAAAAAAATTAGGAAAATATCGATCCTTAATGTGTAACAATTCGAAAAACGGCGCAAAATTGCCAATTTCGAGAAAGTCATGCGGTTCAAAAACGGCACAAGGGCCACCGCACTGGCGGCACGGGCAACGTGCGCAGCATGCTGGCGACACGGCCGCTAGTCAGCAGCGCTGGTGAATTTTAGGAATCAAACGTTTACGAACTCATCGCAAACTGCGCGACCGGGTGCTTTCTTAGGAGCGCCGTTGGCACAAGGAGTAACCGAGCGCTACAGGCGCGAGGAGTAATTGGCCTTTGGCCAGGCAAGACGCTAGTTAATGACTAAGAAATGTTCTTGAACACCACCTTGGTTCAATGCATAGGAGAAAGATTTGGTCTGTTTATGGAAAGGCTGCCGCCAGGAACATCTTTCTTTAATCATTATTAGTTTAAACAATGATTTTGCATTCACTGTCACATATAATAATTGTAGCAACTCCTTTAATATGTGGTACCGTACAATGCTACTGCATGTGTTATCTATATCTAATAATCTGACTGTCAGTTAGTCACTTCGTTGAATTTTGTCATGTTTGTTTAGCCAGGGGCGTGCCTTATGTGGTGTCAGTATGGGTGGAGGCATGGCCTACAGCGCGCGGGCAGGCAAACAGACGGTAGGATGCCACAATCCACAATCGCAGTGCACGATTGTGGATTGCATACGTAAAATACTAATCTTCTCATCCAGCTGCTGGGTGTCACAGGTAACAAACTTTTATGATAGCCAGCACCTCAGGCCTATCATTTAATATCACTGTACATCAGATGAGTAAGGAATGTCGGCAAAATGTGCTCATCATCGGCGGCTGGCTACCACTTCAAATCAGAACATGACCAACCATTCATACTATCAATATTTTATCAATACACTCAACAAATGGCTAGTGAAGCAATGTATACAGTTTGTACACACGAACACAAAATAACCCAATACATACATAGCTAATATATTACCGAGTAGCGACGCAATTTTTGCGACGCTATGACAGCGACCAACTGCTGTAGCAACTGTGCTGCATTCAGTAGCGCATACGCCACCTCAAGATGCATCGGCCGTGGCGGCGACTGCAATGGCGGTGCCATTTGCGGTGGTGGTGGTGAACAAGTGACCATTCACCAGCCGTTGGTGACATACCAGTGACACCGATCGGTGCTACATACAAACAACAACAAAAATTCTAGTTTTATTCAACACGTTTTTTAAAACAGGTCGCTTTAGTTATTCAAGCACTGTAACCACCCAACAAACTATACAATCGAACGTTTTCACGGCCTCACCGATCGACGTTGTTGTGTTGAAATTTCGTAAAACTGGTCCAGCGGGAAATCGGCGAAATCGTGTGTGACCAAAACAAAACAAAATTTCGGTTGCCACCCTTGCTCAGATTTCATCCAAAATTGGTTCATTTTCGGTGGAGTTACGTATCTAACAGTATCTTGTAAACGAATGTCACATATCAGGATTTTGGCAAACTACTATCATATGCAACGTTTACCACTGCAAATCCAATAAAACTAACTGCAGTTGGAATGTTGTCATAAACAGCTGGTTGAAAATCTTACACATTTACCAAGCAGTAACCACTGGAAGTTAACATTGCAGTATGAGCAATAGTAACCCAGATGCCCATCCACTCCGTACGACAGTGTTAGAACTGTTAGTCATAAGAAAGTCACCGATCTATTTCAAAATCAGCAGTTCAGCACTAATGGCAGAGTAGGCCAAATAAATAAGCCGAGCTGATAATTTCATGCAGAGGCCCCTTCATCGGGGTTCAGATACCTGGATAGATACAAAAAAACATTAATAATGATGATAATAATAATAATAATAATCCAGGAAGATTCTTTCAACATCATAATACCTTTATTCTCTCAAACGTGTTGTTTCCAGGCTACTAGTTCAAGCACCAGAAACTTATGTTTACAACTGAGGACATGCAAATTTTAAGTAAATTATCATTTTAAAACATTGTAATGATCCACTGTATTCTGACATAATTGCCAAAAGTATTGAAATCATCCCTGATATAAGCTAGGAATATATACTGTGCATATATATCCATCCAACCACATCAAAATCATTCATGGGTTAGAGACGAACAGACTTCAAATTTTTCCTGACATCAAATTGTTAATCAGACACGACACTTTAGAATTTAATTATGTTAAAAATAGCCACATACGGGACTGGCGGTCGACTGCTACTTACTGCCAGCTTCAAAGTCACGTGACACAAAAACCTGAACAAAAATAAAACATCTGGCCCCGATGAGCTTTAGTTATTGTGCCCTAATTGAAGAATCTGTGGTCATTTGTCAGCCCCCATTGTAAATGGAAGAGGAGATAGCCTTTGAAATGGTCCAAATTTCCTACTTTCAAGGGCTCTTGACCTTGACCTTGGTTCAGGTCATATTGCATACCGTCATGCATCAGTCGTCGACCTCTAACTAAATACCAAATTTCATTGAAATCGAAGAAACTTTTTGTGGACGGATGGACGTACGGACAGATGGACGTACAGTACACGTACGGACGGACATTTGAGACCGGCTTTATTAGGTCGAGGTCGACTCGGAGTCGACCTAAAAATTCAGTCATAACATGCATGCCAATACAGCTGTGCATCAGACAGTACGAATACATTACAACGGTCACTGAAAGTTACCATAAAATGTTAACATCGTCTGCACAGCTACAGCCACAAGTTATCTATTTAAGAATTAGCAATCAAACAAAATCACTATCTAATTTTTTCCCACATCAAAAATTTTCGTTAGTAAAAATGACAGATGTGACGTACGTAGTAGTATTCTGAAGCAATGCAAACATGACTGACACATGGCAGTAACAAAGCAACTTTGTTCAATTAATTGATGAACCTAAAAAACACGGTATACATCAGCCACAAACCTGATTACACCTGATTACATGACAAATATTCATCAACAAGAACCACCAAAATTCAAAATTTGCAGTCAATGTGTGTGGCATATCTGTGACGTCATGCATTTCCCAATTTAAAAGTGAGCATGGCCATAGTTCAACAAGCTCACCAAGTGTCAAAACACTAACAGCTACACAATGCGTTCAAAAATGTGGTTTTGCAAATAAACAATTGCAACAATGCACAGAGATAACAAATGTAGGCAGCCCATCTATCAGACAATGCATGTTAAAGCTACAGTCTGATAAAGGAACCAAAAAAACAAAAAACAAACGTGAATTCTATGTTATACATTAGACATCATTATGGGGCAAGCTAGTGCTTATGAACGGCCGGCCGTGTGTATAGGCAAAATGCCGGCCGGCAGATGGCGACACTTGACGTCGCCAAACTCTTACTGCTAACAAATCAAACTAAACTGATCCTAACCGTAACACTAACCCTAACCGACACAGTAACGGTAATATTTTTATGCACATTTTGTTGACACCCATAGTAAGGTTGAATCGCAATAATAACAGAAATTTTTGCGGAGGCGCGGTAGCGGGGTTCGTGGGTGGGCCCGTTTCCTGACTTTTTACCCGTTTGCTGACAAGAATTCGATAGTCAGTTCATACTTTATGGAGCCACGCCATTACCTTGGCTAGTTCCTTATATCTGGATACTTGCGTGATAAGTCGCTCCTTCATTACTTCAGCGCAGACCGGCGGGGCCACTCCGTTACCTTGGCCTCCGTACATGTTGATTATCGGCTGGAGCTTTTACAGTTTTTTTCTGTGTTTCAATAAGATCAGTGATGCCACGCCGTTACCTTGGCATAAATATAAAAATACAAAATCGGAAAAATAACTTTTCACTGTGATACTAGAGTATGACTTTCAATGGAGGACTGTAAAGTGTGGATCAACCAGTGATTGAAATTATCAACCAAGTGTTGGAATCCGGCGCATTGAGGCCGTTTTGAGAAGTCAACAACAACTTCATACTTTATCATTGAAAGAGGGTTTTTGGGGATATATAAGGAAAAGAAAAAAGGGGCTAGGTCTTTTGGGGCATAGCAGAAAGAAAGAACCAATAGAGTTGCGTGTTTGATTATTTTTGGGCCGTGTGTATAGTCAAACGGTAGTGGAACATCACACGGCCGGTCATGTGTATAGACACTTCGCGTGCTTATTCATGCCACCATTATCTGCACGAACTTGTGGCTTCGAAAAAAAATCATGTTATGATGTTGCAACTGCATCTGCGTCATTAATATTTCCATAAAAAGCAAAATAAGCAAACAACCAGCCATAAAATATACGAATGCATGCATACATTTTCAGCTTGATGCCGATGATATATCATAACAACTTTACAAAAGGATTTAGACAGAACAACAAATTAACTCAAAGTCTTCACTCAACAACATTACTATACCGGAACCGGAAAGTCGGCGGAAACTCGGTGACCGGAAACGGAAATCCGTTTTTTACTAGGAGCATAGAATATATAACATAACATCTGGAACTTGGAACATAAAATATGTAATATGTATACTGAATATACGTAGACCTCGTGATGTACCGGCGCAGGCCGAGCGGCTCTGTGCCAATACGGATAATACCAGCTTCAATGGTCATCCATTGACATTCACTGGAAATTTTACGGTGATGGTCCCAGGAGAACCCTCCGTCGGGGGTTTAAACGCAAGAGGGGTAGCCAAAGGTAACTATTTTTGACATTTCGAAGGCTATATCATCTTGCAAATGGTGCAATATAGCAGGTAAGTTAGTATTAATCACTGATAGGAAGTCGTATTATGGGCTTTTGATTGGTACAGAAATCGGTGACCTTGAATGACCTTGAACGGCGAAATGGCCCATTATTTTGCATTATTTACCGAATTTGGTAGTTTCCGGGGCGCATTGCGCAAAAGTGGTTGACAAACATTGGCGTCGCCAGCTATACTTTGACGTATAAACAGTCTGACGGCGACTATGTCGACAGTCGCCTCGTGTAAACACCAAGCAACATTTGTGCCTCTCTTGGCAACAAATCCTGGCAATGCCACTGTTGACAAAAAAGCCATAACTATGGACAATTTACGATTACTATGTCTAGTAGTAAACGTTTGTAGAGGAACCGCGCGAGGCGCGACGCCCACGGCATAAATTCTTAGCAGATTCATTAATTCAACATTGCGCAGTAGCCTACCTGCCTAGCTATCGTCTTGATATAGGAAGCCGTATATGAGCTATCGATTGGTAGCAAAATCGGTTACCTTCTATGACCTTGAACGGCGAAATGGCCCTTATTTTGACTTATTTTATCGAATTTGTTAGTTTCCGGGGCGCATTGCCTAAAAGTGGTTGACAAAGCCATAACTATGGACAATTAACGATTACTATGTCTAGTAATAAACGTCTGCAGAGGCACCGCGCGATGCTCACGGTATCAATATTCTATAACTGCAAGGTGGAAATTCTGTAGCAGATTCATAAATTCAAAACCAATGCGCAGTACTTGCTTAGCTATCATCTAATTTGTTAAACGAAGTAGGTTCTCTTTTTTGGTATTTTGAAGTACGTGTGCGATATCGTCGTAAAAAATTCACGTTCGCTAGGCCTATCTCATCTCCTGATGAGTTCTTGTATGTATGCCCGACATCAGTTAAGTTAGTGCTACATTGCGCTGTCATACTTTCCGGATATTATGTTATAAGTTTCTATCATGTCGCCTCTTATTTGTCTATAAAAAAGACTATAACGTAGGCCTAGTGTCGTTAAACTGCATGCTTTCGAACGATCAGGCTAAGTCAGATGTCTCAGTGCTGGCAGAATCTCTGTTGCCCTTTTCTGTAGGCCCCTATACTTTCTCTAAGGCTTCTTAACAGTTGACAAAGGCAAACTTAACAGTTACACGACGACAAACGTTGATGACACCGTGCATATTGATTATGGTTGTTCTGTCTGGGCACCATACAAGAAAGGTGATATCACCTTTCTTGTATGGTGCCCAGACAGAACAACCATAATCAATATGCACGGTG
>Ga0209363_1000272_pt1 | contig 18676 bp, 12 predicted proteins | sample WorMetexBAHAMAS3_FD_187385 | JGI IMG/M metagenome (GOLD analysis project Ga0209363, IMG submission 187385) | Marine gutless worms symbiont microbial communities from Max Planck institute for Marine Microbiology, Germany - Inanidrilus exumae... | ecosystem: Host-associated > Annelida > Digestive... | reverse complement strand
ACATACAATAATCATCATCAGCCTACTCATTAACGTCGACATGACCAAGGTAATGGCGAGAGACGGCATAGCGTGCCGAATACTCATTCGGAATGAGCAACTGGAACTTCACATTTACCGGTAGTCAAAAACGTCACCTGTCTTGTCCAATGTATGAATAATTCCACAAAATAGATACAAAATATTGTAGTATAACCAGAGTTGGCACGTACGTCCTTGGTTAAACGAAGTAGGTTCTTTTTTTAGTATTTTGAAGTACGTACGTGTTATATCGTCGTAAAAAGTTGACGTTTGCTATCTCATCTCCTGATGAGTTCTTGTTATTTGTGAATAATGAAAGTAGAAACATTGGCTTGAAGCCAATGCGTCTTAGTTTTCACTTTTTTATTCAATCAATCATTTATTCATTCGTTGCATTCGGGACTACAGCGCGAGCGGCTTACGATCCCGGCTGCCAGGAGGCTATCCACGAAAAAACGACGATAAAAATTTCTGATCTTCCAAGTCACTAGACACTTGTAAGAAAGATTTCATCATTTCAGTCACACTCAGTTAGGCCTATGCTTATTAGTACATGTATAATGTACAGAGTACAGATTATGGTGTTGGCGTAACGGGCAATTATCGAGGGGCCACCTACACTGTCAAGTGCTTATATAAGGCACCACAATGTCTTAATCCGGCCCTGTAGGTTGGTTACACTGCAACAATTGACGTGTGACAGTCACAAAAACCTTTGTGACCATTACAAAATAATTTCGTGACTATTTACTTACAAAAAATATTTGTTACTGTCACAAAGAATTTTGTGAATAATAATAATATAATAATAATATACACATTTGTATAGCGCCATATGGTCGTAACTTCAGAGGCGAATATAATTTTGTTATAGTCACAAAATTTATTTTGTAAAACCAACAAAGCCTTTTGGTTATATTTAACCAAATATTTTGTGTCTAACCCTAACACTCACCCTAACAACAGAATCCGGGTAACCCGGTTCCGACAACCGGGTACCCGGTTCCTAAAATGGTAGTAAGTCAATTCACTAATCATGGAAGTGCTGACCGGAAGTACCTTTTATAATTTCACCAATATCAGCGCCGATGGAAAGGGTTTTTGGCAAAATGTGTACGGTAAACAGTTTCATTTCGATCTTTACTATGTGACTGTTATGCAGTGTAGTTTATTTTCTCTGGGTTGTTCGCGGGTCAGGGCGTTTTTTTACGTTTACTGTGAATTTCGACTCTATGTGTAAATAGGAAGTGTAGTGCAGAAGATGACTGGACAACTCGAGGATACCGTAATTTAGATTAAATGTTTGTTATGTTGTTGTCTACGTATATTTTGTTTCTGTGTCAAGTGAATGCAATGTTGCAGCAAATTATCATTACTGATAATCAGTGTTCGCCATGTACAAGAGGTAGTTACGTGCAAATACGAGTAAATGAAACAAGAAATATTTTACCAAATTGTTGCATTTCCACTTTCCAGGCGCATATCTAAAATAGACCTACGTAATATTTTTATGTATTGTTTTATGTACACAGTCTAGCTTTGCCGAAATGAAAATCGTTACTGTAAACTGGTCAAAAACGTGTGCAGTTATAATGGTGCCTTTCAGCATGCCGCACGCCACCCCAACGCAAGATAAATCATATGGTATAAATGAACCTTCGGAGTCGACATGACATGTGTAGGCATAATACGAAATGTGGACTCCTACTCTGCGCACGAAGAACAGTACAAGGCGGGCACATGATGTGCAATATGTGTCTCGTCGGCTATTAACTGCACATGTTACAGACGACAGACAGACAGATGACAGACGGAACGGCGATGGCATATAGGGAACGTAACGTAGTTGACGTTCGCTAAAAGAGAACCTACTTTGCTTAATAAATTACACGGCCAATTACGTCTTGAATTTCTGAATCTGCTATCGAATTTTCATCTTGTAGTTGTAGAATATTTAAACTGTGGGAGTCGCACGGTCCCTATGCAGACGTGTACTAGTAGATCACGATCTCGAATTAACAACAGCCTACACAAGACATAGGCCTAACTGCTGCTGACATTTACGTCAGCACCAACAGTAGTCCGCTAGCTGTCCAGTTTGTGAGTTGTCCAGTCTGCGAGTCATTCAATCCGCAAATTGTCCAGTCCGCAGCTTGCCAGTCAGCAAGTGGACTAGTCCGCGATTTGGCAATCCGCAAGTTGGCATATCCGCGAGTTGTCCAGTAACTGTACAGAATCAGTGCCATTACGTGCCATTGCTTATGACCTGTATGAGCTTAACCACTTCTTCTGCATGGTTTGTTAGCTAACTGAAACTAAAATATCTTCATTATGTTTTGTAGATTCTGAAACTGTTAACACAAGTTGGGACAGATGACAGTGTTGAACCATTTCAACAGCTGAATATCAGTTTCTTGGATGTGTCATAACCAACTAGAATGTTGTATTTCTTGACTCACTATTTTCTGGTTTACTGCTTACTGTCGTCTGAATATGACATGTAGAAGACATGTCTTTTTCACGAGATTTCTCTGATGATGCCAAACCGTCTGATGGTTTGATCAAAAGTGAAGCGGAGCATTTTGATAACAGCTCAGAAGTCACAGTGCCAACCAGTGTCACATCACCATCATCCGTTGCAGCAGATAACAACGGACAAAGCAATGCTGCTGAAGATGAATGTGATTCTCTTTCAGCAGCTCCTTGTGTTGATGAGAATTTCAACACTGTAGTTGGTGAAGTTTCTGAATTACCTGTCAGTATTGATAAGCCTGCCGTCGATATACAGGTGATTTATCCTGAGAATAGCATTGAATCATCGGATGCTGTATCCAGTGCTAATATTGCTGATAGTCTTGCGGAATCATGTAGTGACAAGAAAATTGTGGAGCTGCCAAACGATGCAGAGCTGCATTCTGTTGTTATCATTACGTCTGATACTTGTTCTGAAGTTGGAACTGAATCTGGTTTACCAACTGTTGCATGGTTGCCAGATTCAGATAGTGCTGATACATGGAATGGTGTAAGTGATGTGCCCAGCCTCCTGTCTCTGACATTGACATTGATTCCTGATGACGTATTAATTAAATCCAAGAGTGGCAAAGAGTGCAGCAGTGGTCAGAGTGACAGTGATAATTGTGATGCAGATTCTGATGTGGTAACTGACCGGGTAACTGTGGCTGTTGACATTGCGTCTTGCTCGGCTGACTTGACAAGTACGGATGTGCTAGAGGATGAATGCTCCAGTATTTTGTTAATTGATGGCAATGAACCTAATGACCGTACAAGTAAGTCAGCTGGAACTCACATTTCTGCTGATGTCCAGAAATCTGTGTCGTCAGTGAGATTTATGCCACCTACTGACAGGAGAGCACGCCCGGTTCCGTTACCAAGGTCTAACACATTTCGAACGAAAAGTGCCAGTGAAGCATTGGCAAGCACTTCGAATCGTTCCTCGATTCCTGTGGAGTATGAAACATGTTCATCCATACAGTCAAAAATATGTCAGACAATGACCCTGGGAGAGGAATGTGAATCCGAATACTCATTACCAGCTGCAGTAGACTTTTCAGAAATATATGTTGATCATAAAGCGGTTGAGGAATGGCATGAGTCAAGTGAAAGTGCTATATATCTTTCAAGTTATGATTCTGATTATGATGTGTTAAGGGAGGTCGTCCCAACGTCCGAAGGTTACAAGATATTGCCACATGGTGACAGTAGGACTGCAAGTGGCGATACTACGGTATTGCCGATTTATGAATCAGATTATGATTTATTGAAGGATGATGCCTGGGCGGATGTTTTTGATGCCGATAATGTACCAACGTATAGACAGACGGAAGTGCCAACTGGACGCCCTTGTCCGAGAACTGAATCTGGTTACGATTTGTTGAGGGATGACATCTGGAATTCGTCCAGTGATTATAATAAGACTGAAATTGTACCAGAATTTGGTTTACCAACGCTGGTGGAAAATCGTAATTCACAGACTCTTGGCACATGGTGTAATAAAAGCGATGTGACCAAAGCTCATCATATGGAAACACCATCTCCTCCTGTCGATGTGCGTGTTTTGATTGTTTTATTTTTGTTTATTGAGTACAGACACTAAGCGTAATATTTATTTTTGGTAACTGCTTATGTTTTGATATCTTTTGCATTTTGCATTATTATATATTTATGTAAGAATATTTAAGCATTCATTTATCTCATTATTAACATTTTTATCAGCTGTTAATGAATTTCATTATATTAAACTGTTTTGTTCCTTTTATAAACATTGATTGTCTATATCTATAATTATTTATGATTCGAAAGTAATAGCATTAGTACAAGAATCTGTAGTGAGACCTGCAGTTGACTGTCAACTTTTGTAATTATGACACGTAATATTTTTTATTTGTTTTTGCATTCTTTACTCTCATCATAGATCATTTATTTGTTGATTAGTTAGTTAATTTTAATGTATACTGTGCTTTGATGCTGTTGTTTTGGTGATACCAAAGATATCTCTAGCCTACTGCAAAAATCATTAACACTGTTCTTTGGTACCCGGTCTGATTTAGAGCAATGCCTGAAAACTGGGCCAATTAAGCAAAAACTAAAATTGTGTGTGTGTGCGTATGTGTGTTTTTATGTTGTAGATCAAAAGAAATCCAACACAGTATCGAACACATATCAAACATTCTGATGGTGATAACTCTGTAGTATCCAGTCCGCCGTTACCCCCAAGAACATATGGTCTCTTCTCTCAGTCTTCCGCTGATGGTAGCTCTCCAGTTTCCAGTCCTCCACTGCCTCCGAGGACGAGAATGCAGGATCAGCTTTACAATTGTGTTCCTCCACCCGCATCTCCATGTGTTTTTCCAATACCTATGCCCAGGACAAGTCTGAAGAAGGGGGTAACATCACCCGGTCCATTGCTTGAGATGGCATCCACTTGGGATAGCAGGCAGCAGACATTACCTCATCGTTCCAGTTCATCCCCACTGTTTTCTGAGAACACTCATTACTGGACCCTCGCAGATGTGGGCGCAGGGACAGGGCCTCACTGCAGGTTCTTCACTTTGACATTGCATTAGAAACATGTAGCAGTTTCAGCTTAATTTGACAGTAACTCTGAATCCTAATAAGTAATCTTTGCACTGTTTTGACTGCCAAGAATTATGCAAATGCCCATTTAATACAGTGTTCCACTGCACCTTATATTGGTGTGCACATGGCCGAATAAAAGTAGTAAAGCAAAGGTGAACATGACAGCCACTTGCAGGTAATAAGCATAACAGCTTGTCGCAAAAAGGAGGTAATTAGCAGTGCCATGTAAAGAGCAAAGTTTCTGTATAACTGTAGCCGTATTCAAGTTGCCTGTTGCTTCAGTACTCACCATCAAGTGATATTGCCATTAGTGAGTCATAGCATTGTGAACTGCTGCAGAAGACTATGCTGTGCATTCAGTAGATTATTGCCATGTCATGTACAATGTGTTAGTATGTGCAGAATTTCTTATTTTTGTTCTACAGTGATATTTGGGAGGTTTCCGCCATTTCTTAAGCACTTTTGGTTTGTTGATTATGTACAGTACAGTGAATTCGGTGTTGTTACAGTTACGTATCTTGTGCGATGCTTTCGTCCGTGCGGCATTCGCGTTTCATCGGTGGTATGTAGCTTGTTGCAGTATTAGAGAAAATGCAGTGTAAAACCAGCATATTATTACTTGCCAGCCTAATGGGCCAGTATCGTTTTACTTGCTGGTGTCTGTCGTCGTCGTCTGTCGTCGTATGTAACTATGCCGGTGGGCGGGCCGGCATTAGGCACGTGGGCGGTTGGCCACTGCCGGGCCGGGCACATGGGCAGTCGGGCGGCCATGACTGCACGGCGGGCCAATACGGTTATTACCGTTAGGGCGACACCTCGTTTGTGTAACTTTACTGAGGAAGAATGTTCATTTAGTTGAGGGCATTTATGATTTGTTTAGTGTTTAAATGAATTTATTTTAGTTATTTTTCAATGTGATATTTGTAACTTAATCCTTATATTCCTGCCCACTAGAATTCGAACAGTCCACAAAAAATGGATCGGCCAATTCAGCACTTGATCCGTTAGTGATGAACGGCAGCAAGCCATTCAGACGGACGACCAAAGGTGACACGCCACGGCACAGCAGCTATACCGACAATTAATATGTTGCGCTGCAGGTGACACTCAGGTGAGTCGAGTCGATCATTATGGCTAATCCCTGTCTCCCCTATTGTCCCCGTCCAACCATCCAATGCACGGCGCTCACACCTGCGGCCCTACGACTGACTGCATTGCCCAGCATGAACAATGGTGCTGGCATCTGGCGTCTACAACGTCTATCAAATTATGCTAGCATGGAGACAGCTATTAGTTTTTGTGCAGTTCGTGCAGCATGCTAATGCTAGACGTGTCAAGTTTTGGACTTTGATGCCTTGCTTAAGGAAACCATGCTGTCATGTTGACTATGCTCAGACCATGCCTGAAGCCGGCGATGGCGGTCGGTCACGCCGTCAATTGTCGTCGTAGACTTTGAAAATCAAACACATTGCCCGAGTTTTCTGTCCATCTGCCTGAACATCTCGGGGCATTCATTGTATGCACCGTGACTGCTACTGCTGCTGCCTTGCTAACGCCATATGGCCAAGTAACAGGTGCATACTTACTGCTGATCGGACACTGCCACACGGGCTATGCTTTGATGTCCATGTCACTGCTGCTGGCGGGCGACGTCGCCTCACTGTCAAAGGTCAATGTCAACGTGGTCGATGTGACCTCGGTCCTCTTTTTCTAATCACTAAAAGTAAGTTCCTATTGATTCAGTTGGCTTAAACTCTGCAGCTTCTGTGTATGTGTACTGCATGGGCATGGTTCTGTTATGAGATGCACAGTTAGGCTGCTGGTCTCAAAACAAACCAGACATTTACCGGCAGCACGGGTATGGTTACATGCCGATGATAACAACTTTGTGTGCAAAGTCAATCGGGGTAACTGGTAAACTGGGCAACGGTAATAAGGCAGGGAAGGGCCCCCACATATTTTCACATAACTTTCAAGGTCATTTCAACTTCCAATTTGAGATTCCTCTGCGCGTTAAGTTAGATTAATTTTATGGTTAGTATTGTTATTGTCACTGGGGAAATTATAGCATCTATTAGTCGGAGCACACTTCTGACTATTCACGATATGTAGAGTAGTAGTTTTTATATTATTATGGTACTCCACATGTACCAAAATGATATTGATGCATTCAGCATTGTTTTTTTTCAGATGATGGGTACATACCACCAACACCACAGCAACCATTTACGTCCAACTATTTGCCAATGCAACGAAAACTTCAACGACGGTGAGTATTTTGAAAAGTCATCTGTCCAGAATATCTGATTGAGGTGATCTCATTCTTTCTTGTTATAATTCACTCGATTTTCTACACTTTCTCGACCATTTTTGTTGTATTTCTTGTTTTGATTTTGCACTTGTCAGAATGCAGCATATTTAAGTTATACGTGCTTTGTCCGTGCTAAGTAAATAAAATATTCCAGAGTGACTCGTAAATTACGGTTAATTTTTAGGTCGACTCCTCCGAGTTGGCCTAATAAAGTTGGTCTCAAATGTCTGTCTGTAGTTACGTATGTACGTACATCCGTCCACAAAACGTTGCTTCGATTTCACTGAAATTTGGCATGTAGGTAGAGGTCGATGAGTGATGCACGGCGGTCACGAGCCCTTCAAAGTCGAAAAAGTGTTGCATGATGGTATGCAGTATGACCCGATTCAAGGTCAAGGTCACGAGCCCTTCAAAGTCAAAAACTCTGCCATTTTTGAAGGGCTATTCACCTCCCCCATTTATAATGGGGCTGGCAAATGACCACGGATTCGTAAATGAGGGTGCAATACCTAAAGCTTATCGGGGCCGGAATTTTGATTTTTGTCCTAGTTTTTGTGTCACGTGACTTTGAAGTTGGCAGTAAGTAGGAGTTGACTGTCAGTGCCATACGGGCTAATTTATTGTATGTTTCATTAAGTTCAAGAGGCTACAAAAGTCGGCCGTTTCAGTTGGATGTGTTTGTTGAGGATGTCGGACAGTGATGTTAAGACTAAGTCGTGACATTTGTATAGTGTTTTTCCGTGAGTATACTCACAATTTTGTGAGTATACTCACCTCTTCAGTGCTCAGAATGGCACCTGCTAACGAGGGATCACACAGCCTGCCACCCACACGCTTATCTACGAATGGAATGAGCCATCATGCCTTTGATCCCTAGCCACAGCACTTTGGCCGATACTCATTTCCTGTTCTACACAGGGTAGAAGGGTGAGTTGGTCTGGGTGGTTTGTTACGTACTGATGTGGTATCCCCACCCATCATTTTTTCCAGTACCAACCAACTGATATTGCGGTGGCCGGGGATCGAACTCATGACCATTAAGTCGCGAGTTCGATGCCCAAGTCACTAGACTACTGAGCCAGCCACCCAACACATTTGCTGGTAATATTTCACTTATTTTTCACATTGTTGTATTAGCCGTGAAACATGACCGTGATATTGCTGTACAGTGAAAGATCTCTGTCGACCTGTACTGATGACGGAGATACTACCAACAGTACACTGTCGGAGTTGAGGTATCCATTTGAAAGCTTCTGGAGCGCTGAGGGCCAGACATTGCCTGAGGTTAATAATACCTGAAAATGTTATGCTCAATAATGCATGGACGTAGGAAAATGAAGTTAATTTAGCGTTAATGCTACTTAGGTTAAGGAAGTATATTGAGTTAAAGTTCGATTGCACACCGCGGGTGAAGTCTTGAGATCTACGGGATGAACGTTTACATGATTTGGCTGAGTATTATTTTGACTAGCATTTGTCTGACTGTTTTATGGGTGAAGGGGGCCGGTCTGATACCGTGGGTGGGAGGTTCGCAGATGCTTCTTTGGGTTTTACCTAAGAGAAGCATCCCGAAGCCAAACCAACACAGAAAACGAGTCGTTTCTTGTTAGGCACTGATGTGTTATAGGAACTGAAGAACAGCAATTACACAAGATGTCACATTGAATTGATAAATAGGTCTTGTGGTGGTTGGTTAGTTTCCACCCTGTTGTAGGCAATAGCACAATAAATTAAATGAGCCTCCCCTATCTTATTCCATTTTGGGTCGTCGCTGAGCGGAAAGGCAACGAGGTCGGGAAGTTACTGTATCCTTGGCCATCATCCTTAACCTGGCAGAACTAAATCTCCGCCTTGTCCCTGATATAGCCTATTTTTGTGCTGCAAGGGGACATTAATCTCTCATCCAGCAAACCATCTTATTGTTTAGTAGCAGAATAACTCAAAACAGTTGCTGGTGGATTTTTTATACCTTGACCACCCCAAGAATATTAAATAGTGTTAACTGTTTATTATTCTTGCACCACCCAAAAGTGTCGGTAAGGCATTTTGTCTTCGGGCTGTCGATCCTCCGCATTTGTCCATCCATTTGTTCCGCCCGTTTGTTTGTTTGTCCGTTTATCCGGACAGGTATTATTACCGTGATATCTCATGAACGGCTTGAGCAATCTCAATGAAAATTACAGTGAATATTCACTATACCCTACTGATGACCTGCTTAGATTCTGAAAGTTAAAGGTCAAGGTCACAGCGGGCCATCGAGGTGGTAAAGCCATTCACGTCGACACTGGTGCGTTGAAGTCCTTCTAATTTAAATTTGGGGGGATAGGTATATGGACCAAAGAACAGTTGATTAAATTTTGGAAGTGATCCAGAAAATATTCTGCCACCACACAGAGACTGCTGGACTTTGCGTAGAGTGGGTCCACTGTTCACATCTGCGGCTGTACTGGTACAATGGTCAGTGTTAATATTCTTTGCTTACACACACAATGTGCCTGCTACTCACTGGTAATGACACTGTGCCAGTTGCATTGTGTCATGTAGGAGAAGCACTCTACTGACTGAGTGCCCTCTGGTATCACTAATAGCCACTAATGGCGTCATGAGTGATGTTCCAGTTGAGTCACAGTTGCTTAGACTACAACCTCCATTTAAATCCTGTGCGAGGTCTGCTGGTTCTCCGTCGATTTCTTCCTTCACTTATTCTGGAAGAGACCTTTGGGATTACTGGCACAGGGTTTTTAGTCGACCCCTCCAAGTTGACCTAATAAAGTGGGTCTCAAATGCCGGTCTGTACGTCCGTCCGTCCACAAAAAGTTTCTTCGATTTCAAATCAATGAAATTTGGTATGTAGGCAGAGGTCGATGAGTGATGCATGACGGTATGCAGTATGACCCGATCCAAGGTCAGGTCACGAGCCCTTGAAAGTCGGAAATTCCGCCATTTTCAAAGGCTATCTCCTCCCCCATTTATAATGGGGCTGGCAAATGACTATGGATTCTTAAATTAGGGCACGATGCCTAAAGGTAATCGGGGGCCGGATTTTTTATTTTTGTCTTAGTTTTTGTGTCACATGACTTTGAAGTTGGCAGTAAGTAGGAGTCGACCGCCAGTCCCGTACGGGGCTAATTTATTATGGGTTAAATGTCATTCCCGTCACCCACTGGCTTGACCTCGTCCTGACTTCATCCACCATTGTGCTTCATGTTGCTGGCTCTTCAACACAAATACCAGTCCAGTTGCTTCATTGGTTCAAGAAAGTTGCATTTTGTGGCTGTGCTGGAGCAAGTCCTTAAACGATGTGTTCACCATATTACGAGGCATTGTTTTCATTTGTGTAGGTGTCGGGTGACGTCTGTGAAGAGGAAGCCTGCGAAGGGTCGGATCTTTATAGCATAGAGCCTCTTTATCAGACCTATCATGACATAGCCACAGCACGTGCCCTTGTTGCACAGTCCAGCTGTTTTGGTAAGTAACGTTCGATACGCTTCCACACTGAATGCATTGTGTATCTTTGCATCCTGATGGGTTGGGTGGCCAGCTTATTCTGCCACTGTGATGTAGTGGATAATGAACAATGTCCAAAAGACCAAGAGTGTCTCAAGGCATTTTAATGGGTACATTGGGTTTGTGATAGGAATGATTAGTGGAGTTTTAAGCACTTCCTTTTTAACAGCCATATTCCCGGTAACCTGGGATTTCCGGTTCCCCCTTGGTCTTCAACTTATTCCAGCAGAGAACATTTTGTACCAGCCTTTTTTCTGTTTATTTGACAAGTAATTGACTAAGAAAATTGTGTGAAGGATGAGTTAATAAAAGTAGTCATACAGCCCCCGTGATCAACGTTCCAAACTGTATAATATATGCGTTTTTCCTTCTTTATCTAATGAAGACCTATTTTATTTTTTATGAAGTGCACTTTTCTTCAACATTATCATATATTTGTGATAAATATTTCCAAATTGCTGTGTGTGTATGTGTGTGTGTGTGTTGTTTGTTCTGTTTTTACTGCTTGATTTTGAACTTTCTGCAGCGTGTTGTTGTTAACATTTATTTTGAATTAATGTGTGAAGTAAGTAAGGGTGGTCATTTGTAGATAGCACAAGCCAGTAAGTTGGTGTTCAGTTCAGAAATAAAAAATCTGTTACTCTTAAAAAGGTAGATGTAATAGTATGCTTATTTTGCTGTAAAAATTATGAACGGAGCGCTGTGGCTGATGCTCTACTTGGATCTATTGCAGTACTCCATCACCTCATGAACCTACCTTACCTACGTCTGTTTTAATGAGCAGTTTCCCAGTGAACGTGGATTTGGTTTGTTCCTCCACTTGTTGTAGAAGAGAACCTTTGAAGATGAGTCCCACAGCCTTTGTTGTTGGCTAGTTGTCCTTCGTGTCGCCCAGCCAACAATGTCAAAGCATTGAAGTGAAATACAAACACTGACCCCAGCCAGTGGCCTGTCCTCATTGATTCCTAATCGGCCACCGGACTCCTGATGCAAGAGGTGTTGCTGCCTTTTTGCCAGCTGTCCGGCGCCCTTATTCATTAGAACCTGCCGTTGTAAAAATGACACGCAGCCATGCGTTGTGATACTGTCAGTTTTTGACGACAACAATGACGGAGACAACGACAGTGACTACGACGCCGTGTACTCGACGCTGAAACGCGTGCAAGCGATTATCAGTCGTAAATCGGCGGAAGGATTTGCCGACGACGAGCGCAGCAGATTGTCGCAGACTCTGACCAAACTGGTTGAGACTTGCAGCAGCCCTCGAGTTATGCGCTTGTGGTCAGAGAACCCAAGGGTTTGTGCAGTTCACTTTTTTGTAGCATTAACCTCTGGTACACACACACGTGCCATTTTCCAAGTTAATCTTTGTTAGCCAGTTGCTTCCTTTATTAATCTTCTTGCGTCTTTTCTGCACACATTTTTTACAGGTCAAATACTCTTCTTGTCTCTCAACCAGCGGTGTTAAAGCATTGCAAGTCTACCATGGCACATTTGCCGGCGTGCTTTCACTGTGGCTGGCCCGTCAGTGTAGAACTCGCTGCCGGAGTACCTGAGGGATCTGACAGTCAGCAGAGACACATTCAATAAGCTCACCGGTGTCTGAATCAGCCATTCGTGGTCACCTCCGTTCTGCTGCACGGGGTGACCTTGTAGTACCACGTTCCAGAACAAACGGCCAAAGATGTTATGCCGTTTCTGGGCCAACCTTGTGGAACTCACTCCCATTGACAATTTGTGACCCATCACTGACACTCACTCAGTTCTATGCGCGTTTGAAAACTATACTGTTGTGCAGAGCATACGAAACACTAGCATAGCGCCTACATGACAGCTTAGGCTGTAAGGACTGCTGCTCAAACACAAATTCACTTACTTACTTCTTACTTACTTAAAGACTTTTTTTATTTGCACATTGCTAATGCGTGCAGTGCCAAAAGTCACGATAATGCGCTGTATAAATTTACTTTTACTTAAGTACTTACTTACTCACATAGGAGAATTTGAGTATTTCTTCTTAGTAATGTTTAAACATGCAACCTTAGGGACTCAGGAAGTATTACTATTTGATCTGCAAATACGTAATCTTTGCTCATTGCTTAAATGTTTGAGGTATGTCCATTTCAACAACAGGCTTTCATTTTCTTACGCTTGTTTTGTGTGTTGTTATATCCACAGTTTTTTTCTTACACCATCATTTATTTACACAGTGTCTGTGTGAGCAGGTAGTATCACGGGGAGTTTTGGACCGAATGACGCCAGAGGAACGTGTGCTGCAAGAGGTAACAGTTTGTATTTTGTATGCTTTTACTGTGGTATATGCTGTCATCATGTGTCCGTCTGTTTGTCCGTCCGTCTGTTACAAGCCAGTACTATACCAGAATGGCTAAATGCAGGATCACGAAAACAACGTTATATGATAGCCCAGGGACTCTAGTTTTCTGATGCCAAAGAACTCGGCAAAATTCCGACGGGGTCAACCCCAACAGGGGCTCTAAATAGAGGTGGGGTAAGTTCAAATCGGCGATTTTCAACCTATATATTGCTATATCTAAAAAATGGTGCAAGATAGGGACATAGTTACTTTGTGACGTTAATAGGAACTCGTATGCACTCATCGAATGGCGCAATTTTTAGTGACCTCGAGTGACCCCTAACTACCCCAAACCATCCCACTTTCGATATTTTATATCGCCTTTCACATTTTTATATTGGGTGGAGATCGCGGCTTCAAAATTGGTACATAGGTTGATAGTAGTAAGTGCTAACGGCGGATGACAAATCATCCCTGAAAGGGGCGTGGTTAGGTCATGTGAACCATGCAAATTTTGGTGGGCATCAACCATATCTCTGGAACGGGTGAAGCTATAGTGGTCAAATTTTGTATGTATGTAGACTATGTCAAGTCCCTTACAGCAGGTGAAGGTGCTGACGTATCACGCAGCTCGTCAAGAGCGTTCGCGCAGGATGTTGAATTTGCTGAAGCAAGACATGTGTCATGTTTCGGCCTCTGATGCCAATATTTGTCTAGCGTATACGCTGTCACCGTGACATTGCTTAGACTAAGGGCCAGTTTTTCCCCACAAATTAATCTCCCATTAACGTAAATAGGAGATCAATTTGCGGTGGAAAAACTGTCCCTTAGACCCCGGAGACACTGTCACCAAGTCGCCACCATGCGTGCGTGTGTCTGCTGTCTACAGCTGTGATGGTCACACAGTGCCAGTGGCCTAATGATCAAAAACTTGGAATCACTAAACCTTAAACAGGAAAATTTGCAGAAATGATAACTGCTAAAGAAATGATTTAATAACTATAAGCAATATGCTATGGTAGTTGTTTTCTTAAACATGATGGTATTTTATCAGAAAGGAAGGTTTGTGTTGGAGTGAGAGTGTGATCAAAGGTAGTTCACTGTCATTTCTTAGTTAGCATTTATCTGATGTGTAATGTTGCTTACTGACTGTTTTGGTCTGCTATTTTTTTTGTAATCGTGAATATTTATCTGAGGCCATTCTGCTGTGATGGTCCAGTGGATTGATTGATGTCTGAGTTGCATTTTCTGTGTTTCAGTGTCTGTATGAAGTGATAACGTCAGAGACGTCCTACGTGAAGAGTCTAGATGTCGTTCAGTCACATTTCATGAAGTCGCTGGGTGAAAAAGGTTTCCTCTCGAAGCAAGACTTCAGCCGACTTTTCTCCAACATGAATAAGATTGTCGAAGCTGCTAGCCAGTGAGCTATTGACTTTATTTTGTTATGTCATGTATAAACCTAAAGTCGCTACTTGCACAGCTTGTGCAGACAATTGCATACAACTGACGGCCAAATATAACAAAATTATTTGGGAAGATGCCACATATTTTAAAAGCTAGTACGGCGATGTGTTTAAGGTGCGTTGGGGTCTATGACAATTACTGTAGTACAAATTTACTGCATGTCTGATCTTGAAAAAGTTTAGAAGATTGATCGACATTTGGCAAAGTTTCTGGCAGAAGTACAGAGGATCCATGGCCTGATTTGCACCATACCAATTTAATGGCGTGCATTGTATAATGGTGAGGCTTCCATAACTGAGGCTTTGGGTTCATAATAAGGATAGCAGCAATACCATTAAAAGGAACCTGCTTTCATGGCAAATTTAATCGTTTATATTTCGCAAAATTGCATACAATTTTTTGGTTTTGGGGGCCCACAACCCCACCCCTGCACTGCTGGAGTGAAATTTGGTGTGAATTGACCAAATTTAACGGTATGGGTGCAACATGTCGCCCATGCAGGGTGAAAAACCTCAAAGTTGCCCCACTCCTCTCTCCCCACATCCGAGTAACTGAAGTACCATCATATGCTGCCGGTAAAGGTTGGCTGGAAAAACATGCCTAATGCAGTCTGTGGTGAGCTGAGGGGATAACTATGAATTTCACTGGCTTCCAGTCCGTCAGAGAATCAGGTACAAGCTGGCGATGACAGTTTACAAGTGGATTGGCGGTGACGTACTTGGGGGACGACTGTCTGGCAATCTCTGCCATTGCTGGCAAGCGACACCTACGGTCCACTGGCACCAGGATACTGTCAGTACCAAGGACAAGGACCACGCTGGGGATGAGGAGTTTCGCGGTCGCATGTCATCTGGAACAGTTTACCAGCCGCCCTGCAAACTGCAACTCTCTCCCCGTTCGCTCGACATTTGAAGGCTCACCTGTTCAGCTGATTGACAGCGCATATGAGGACCATTTATGACACGCTCTACAAATCTACTCCTTATCATCATCAACTGGTGTATCTAGAGGAAGTGTTCTGCTGGTTGTTTTGTACTGTTAATTAGTTGTAACTCTTCTCTGTAGACACTGCTGTTGATGGTTTGTGTGGCAGGATGCAGCAGCTGTTGAACAAATTGTGGCTGGAAGACGTCGTTCTTGACCCGGTCGTCGTCTGTCACGCTGTCGAGACTGTGTCCATTAAACATCTCGAGGCATACGTCTGCTACTGCCGCAATGCTTCGTACCAGGACCGAACACTGCAGCAGCTCAAGTAAGCTTTGCTTTTTCGGTACAGTGGTAGTCCCTGTACACACCGAATGAAGATAAGAGTAAAATAACTACTTAGCAGCACTTGACATTATGGCAGTGTGCTGCAAAGTAATATTACCTTTGTTGATTTTTGCTGTTCTAGTTGTATGCTGTAGCCGATGGCATCTTTACTCGCAGTTTTAAATTGTGAAGTTTTCTTAAACAATATTTTCAGAAACTGTTAACTTTAGATCAAGTTTATACGGTGTAGCATGTGATTTTTGGCATACACAGTGTTTTTTTTGATACAAAGAAATGACTGTTAAATGTTCCGGATATTAAAATTCACCTGATGGCATATGAGTTACCACGTTGGAACATAATCAAAGTCACACATGAAAGCCAGGGCTATATGTATGGAGCTACACAATATTCTTTAGGCAATATTGGCTGGCTTGCCACAAAACACATGTAAAATGATTTCAGTTGCCATTTTTTGTCTAAACCTTGGCTAGCCAATAGTTCTTTGTTTATTTCATAATCTTGATCAGTAAAGCACATTTGGAGTTAATCAGTGCAGGTATTTCACACCATATGTCCATTCTGTCACCTGAGCAGCATTGTCAAACTACTGAAAAAGTAGCATTATGATAACGGTTGAAAAGTTGTGTGAAGATTGCCACACTTCGTTCACCTCCTTATATGGTTGTGTTTATGAATGGCAGTCTGGCACATATTTACTCTTCATCAAATTGTCTTTCCCTGGCTTACTGCATCTCGTTAGCCTAATGACTGCCCGCCTCTGTCTCAAGCTTTCGTGTCTGACCATGTGTACAGTATAAGTTCACATGTGTATTATATGTATATGAATAGATAGTTTCAGCATCAAATTAGATGACATAGTTACAGCTGCTCATTATGTCTTCCCGACCCGACAGTGTCGGCAGTTGCATTATGTTTTCGGGCTGTCCGTTCGCAGCGTTTGCCCATTCGTCCAGACAGATCTTGTTACCACGATATCACATGAACGGCTTGAGCAGTCTTAATGAAGTTTACAGGAATATTCACTAGCTCCTACTGATGACCTGATTAGATTCTGGAGTTCAAAGGTCAAGGTCACAGCAGGCCGCTGTCGTGGCTGAGGCATCCACGTCAACACTAAGACCATCTAGTTTTTGCAACTACAGTTAAATGTAATTTTTGCAAATGATGTACCAGTTACAATGATAGTCAGTTCGCCTTGGTGCAGCTAATGACCCACATCTAATGACAATGGTGATGCCAGGAAGCAGCCGGACTTCACAATGGCTTTGGATGTTCTGGAGCATGCCCCGGAGGCTCACAGTCTGCCTCTGCAGTCGTTCCTCATCCTGCCGATGCAGCACGTCACGCGGCTGCCGCTGCTGGTCGACTCCGTTCTGCATCATTTGGACGTACAGCGTAGCAAGTCGGAGGACTGTGCAGCCGTCGGCCGATGTCTTGAAACTCTCCACACAGTGAGTTCATATTTTGGCATCGACACGTGGCTACATTCGCAGGATATACTGGCAGTTAACTGGATTAAGTAGAAGATAAGTTGTAGTTGTCTATAGAGTAGTTGTAAATGGTTGGAACACACAACAGCAACGACAGTTTTATGGCCATCATACAGGTTAACCTGTGTTAGTGAATTTTGTTGGAACAGAGTTTTACTGCCTGCATTCTGTTATTGATGGCAACTAGTGTATTTGGATTTGGGAGACAATGGGTGACTGCACTTTTCGGATCAGTCTTTTCGCTGAGTCTAAAGACTGAGTTGATCCATAATCTGAGCAGCCAACTTTGGTCTTAGTCCCAACTTCGGATTAGCGTTTTAGATGAGCGGAAATTGTTCTAAAAATAGAACAATAGGTTACACGGGCTGACAGATAGTCGAATCACACGCTGTACGTATTTTTTGGCGCTCAACGACGTGGTCTGTTTCTGCCGCAAAGGATACCAGATGCTATTCCGGCTGCCGCAATCATCACCATGTTTGTTTATGTTTACTTTGCTCCGCTGACAAGTGAAGTGGTTATTCACTCAGCGAAAGTTAGTCCTTATAGTGATTGACCTATCTCCTCCATGTAAGCGCAATAGGACTGAGGTTAGAAAGTTTGGATTAACTTTGGTCTGAGTCCAAAGTTTTGGACTGATGAGCGATTCACTAAGATCAAACTTTGGTCTCAGCGAATCGCTCAGAGAATCGCTGAGACCAAAACTTGGGACTGAGGCCAAACCGAAAAATGACTTCACTTTTTGGATTAACTTCGATCTCAGTCCAAATTTAGAACTGAGCGAAAAGTGAAGTGAAGTCACCCAATGTAAGAGTTCTGCTCAGTGTTGTTACCTGCACTGTTTCCATACAGATAGCAATTTAATAAATCACTGTTATTGACAGGAGTTAGTCTAGCTGCGGTGTACCATCTGATCATCGAATTTTGGGAAGGATGCTTTGGTTGAAAAGCATTGGGAATCAACTACCAATGACTATACATCGTTTATTTAGGAGCTAGATTCATTTGCCTCATTGACTGAATCTTATAGCCTGAGACTTTTTGTTTATTCTTGAACCCCTTTGGTTTGTTGCTGAACATCAGTTTGCCTCACTGGAAAATGCAGAGATTTATAATCACAAGCCATCACGCCGCTTTGCGGTGAGAGGGCTTTACCCACCCGCTTGTCCGTCCGCCCCCGTAAGCCACGCCCCTGGT
>Ga0209363_1000271_pt1 | contig 18687 bp, 14 predicted proteins | sample WorMetexBAHAMAS3_FD_187385 | JGI IMG/M metagenome (GOLD analysis project Ga0209363, IMG submission 187385) | Marine gutless worms symbiont microbial communities from Max Planck institute for Marine Microbiology, Germany - Inanidrilus exumae... | ecosystem: Host-associated > Annelida > Digestive... | reverse complement strand
CAGCAGTACTGCTGCTGCTGCTGCTGCAGACGAATCTGCCAAACACTTCTCTTCAGTATCTGTAGCTGAAATGATGGAGTTTGGTAGCTCGACTGCACATGCGGCTGCATCACAGTTGAGTCAGCTGCCCCGCGATTCCAGTCAAAAGGTTGATACTGTAGCGGCATCGACATCATGGCAAGCAGCTAAGGCAGTATGTGGTGATCTGAGCAACATTCCGCCGGCAAATGCACATGATGACGACTCTGATAAAGAGCATAACATCGGTAGGTAGCAAGCTTGAACAAACATGATTCTGTATGTTGAGTATGGAAGACTTTAGGATCTTTGATACACTTCTGTTATCCAGTAAGTGATGTTGTATTATTCCTTCGTCATTTATTAGTGTTGGCAAAGACGTTATGTTTTTAGACTGGCCCGTTCGTCCATCCGTTCGTTCGTCCGGTCAGATATCGTTGCCACGATATCTATTGAATGGCTTGAACAATTTTGATATAACTGACAGGGAATATACACTGGCTTCTTTTGATGACCTGATTATTTGCTCTAGCATGTTGTGCTGAATGTTACTTTAGATGAGGCTGACCTTGACGTTTTGCCACAAGAACCAATTGATGAAGCTGACATTATTGGCCTTCGCTGGGAAGATATTGCTCATGCTTCAACAGGTATTTACTGTCTATGTGTGACATCAAGGCCTCTTTTTTCACTGGCTTTTTTTATTGTCCTCATTTTACTACTTTTTTTCCTCCACTCATCCCCCAACAAAATTACGTCAGTAGCGCCTTAAACTTACCATTCTTGCCATATTTGGCCAGCCCACCGTAACAATAATTGGATGGCAAAAGCACAAGAGTTGCAGTTTTATGGTACTGCCTATCATCAGTAGGCACTGTTTGCCGAAGACCCATCTTTGGTTTTGAAACAACTTTCCACTTGACTGTTAAAAAGTTCTGGCCCCAGCCTGATTGACTGACAAATGAATTATATATTATCATCAGGACGCTGTGAAGACAGCAATGCATTTCAGATTTTTTTGTTGTTAATTAATATGTGACATAGAGGCGTCTAGAGATGACATTGCTCCGATGTGACAACTGGCATTGCTGTGTGTATTACTTGAAGGACTGTGTCATTGTGCTCAGTTGCTGGTGGAGTAAGTTTATCTGCATGTGGTTGTTTCAGCTAGCTGAAAGTATTATGCTGTTTTTGTCAGTTTTAGCATATGTTGCGCCAACTAGTTACGGCTGTCTTCTATATATATAAAGTTGCCGCCTCTGTCTGTCTGTGTGTCTGTGTTCCGGATTTTGGAAATACGTGTGGACCGATTTTCATGATACATTTCATGGTTTATAGGGGTCATAGGTAGACTTGAATGGAAAAAAATCCAGAAAATGTCGACCCTTAATGTGTAAAAATTCGGAAAACGGTGCAAAATTGCTGATTTTGAGAAAGTCATGCGGTTGAGAAATGGCATGGGGGCCACCGCACTGGCGGCACGGGCGACGTGTGCAGTGACTGGTGACATGGCCGAAGTGTCGCCAGCTCGCTGGCGAATTTTATGAGTCAAACGTTTACGAACTTATCGTAAACTGCGCGGCCGGGTGCTTTTTTAACAAGCGCCTGCGGGAGTAACCGGCCTTAGGTCGGGTAAGCCGCTAGTAAGTATTATGATTCCAGTACAATTATTGTTATTCCTGGCTGGATGTGTGTGGTACGTATGCTGGTATTTAAGTTACTCAGGAGGCAGTTTTGAGGTTTTTCACACCACAGGGTTAACACTGCATCGCTGAAGGTGAAATTTGTGCAGTCGCATTTAACTTTGTCTCTGGACTACTAATTGGCACCATAATAGAATGTTGAGCTTGAGAATATGGCGTAATTTGGGTTTTTCGCCTCTTGATCTAGACAAAATTTGGCATGCTAGCGTACATTATGTGTTTATTCTCACATGCCAAATGTGGCCCTGGTCGGTCAAGGGGTTGGGTACAGGAGCCCCCAGAGAAAAAAATTTGGTCAGATTTGCCATTTTTGCCTCACGGGGGTGACAGTATATACCAATGAAGCTGAAATTTGTCATGTAAGCACACACCATGGGTTTACTGTCAAATGCCAATTTAGGCAAGAAGTGTAGCTGGCCATCCTGCTGGTTTGCAGTAGCTCTGCAATGCTGTACAGTTTCTAGGTGCATATTTGGGTACGTGCTATGAAAATGATATTGTAGTGTTTGTTTCACTTGGTTCATTTTTTTTATTTCATAGAGCCGGCCGAGTTACATGAGCATTTAAGTGATGATGCTGGACGCCGATTACCAGATAATATAACCGGTCTTGAGGCAATGTTGAACCCCAACATGGAGGAGCTGGCCCAGATTGACAACGAAACACTGGAAGTTATACTGAAGACTGACAGAAATGATGAAACCAGTCCAACATCACGTATGTGTTGTGTTGTGTATTGTACACTTGTGTCCTGTGTTTAATAACTAAAATATTTTGTGTAGCTGAGTCAGAAAAATTGCAGATTTTCCAGGCATAAGACATTGACAGTGTAATTAATAAGGTATTAATGTGACATTTTGACATGGTTGAAATAGTGTGGTTTTGATTAGTGACGGTAAGAACTTTTTCTTTCTTGATAGTCTGTTTGCTGACATTGAGCATTACAGTAAAGTAAATGTGTGGATATTGTGTCTATGCTACATTGTGGGAAGATTGGGTTGGTTTTATTGCTTGGACTGCATTTGCATATTTCACTTTCATGATGAAGACCTTTGAGAGACCTGTGCAGGCAAAGTGTAAGCCCAGAGCTTGATTGTAGCAAGATGGAATTGTTAGAGAAGTTGTGATATCATATGAACATCCTTTTGCCAATTTAAACTTCTATACCTGGCTGGTCCAGTGATGGCTGATGGTTGCTGGTTCTCTGGATACCTAAGATAGCTAAGAGATTCTTTTAGCTTTCTCTTTGTCCTGTACCAGCCATCAGTATAATACACTTTAGTCAATGTTGCACTTGAGTAAAATATGGTTTTATTCAGTTTTTCTGTCATGTTCAATAACAATGAATGTGTTTACCTATCCAGCTACAGGCAGCAACTTTCTTATGGACCTTCCCGATCAACAGCATTCGGCTAATATTTTGGGCAAGCCAGCAGAGCACACAGATGATGGTCTGTTTTCTCGACAAGATACATCAAGCAGAAGTATCTCACCATTCAGCTCTTCTTTGGGTGCTGATGACTTGCCAGGGTCAGCAGCTACTGTATTTGTTTTTAAATATATTTGTACAGTTGTTATATTCCCAAATTCTGTTTAATTTGATGGGGAATGCATTATGCCACCATTGAAGTTTTGACAAAGTCTTCGTTATTTACAGCATATTTTGTTGTTGTCCTAGAATTTTTGACAGAACCAGTCCAGTAACGATACAGATTATTAGCAGCACCTTTATTACCTGTGTATCGTCTATTCCCCAGTGTTGCATAAGAGTTGTATGATTGTCATTGTCATTACAGTGAGAGTTCATAGTTGTATACTTACATTACTTATTAGTTGCCAGTTAGTTACCAGTTATGCTTGATAGTTTTTGTCATTGTTATCACCAAATACTTCTTATTTATGAGTCTTGTTCTTTTCCCTCTGATCGTATTTAGTGTTTGTGAATACGTTACAGGTTGTGGCCACAGAACTCTTCCAGCAGCCATTTTGGTTCTGCTGCATATCACGATGTGAACGTCGGTGCATCAGTGATGGGAGGAGACGAAGTTGGTGAGAGTTTGTCATACAATCAGCGCAATATCAAGAAATGGGAGACAGATGAACCACTTGGCGACTTGGCTACAATCTCTCCTGTTCTCTATTCTAACATATGCCATCCAGATCTGAAAATCCAGTACCCAGGTTTGTGATAGCAGTGCTTGTTATGTGAATGCTTGTTATATGAACTGCTTAATGTAAGTGTATATTGCATGTGGTATGACATTGCATATAAATGTTATGAACTTAGGATGATTTGTAATTTACTGTTCGAACTCGAGGGCACTCGGCAGAATGCATACTTTTGCCACGTCACACTGAAATTGGCACAGTGTTGTTATCAATCGGCAAGCAGCAGGCGTGTGCATATAGCAAAGTTGCGACTTCTTTGCACAAGCCTTACACTGTTGCCATTGAGCGGCAGACTCAGTGGAACATTGCAAAGACCCGGTTTCGTGGGACATAGCACAAAGTCATTACATGGTGGCATTAGGTCCATGCTGTGTGCATGGAAGTGAAGTATGTTATAGATACTGACCACTGTACCGGGACACATTTATTATATCAGAGTTTTTATTTGTAGTTTTGTCTTTTCTGACGTTACTGTACAGTGCCCCTGACGCATTCTTTCCATGATAGCATCACTCTAACATACACGATGGTGATGATGAGCTGTTGACGTGCTTAGTGGCCCCATTCTACATGAAGCCCAGCTGTTGCAGGGGTGGTAAACATATGGCATTTACGATATCTAGCATTTGTTCCAGATCACTTTCGGAATTTATTCAACCTTTTTGTCGACCCATAGTCTGCCTGTTTCCCAGATTTCATGACATTCCAGCCATAAGTTATTGAGTTATTCGTGTCACAAATACACAAGCATGTGAATGGCAGAAAAATTTCATTACTTCCGCCAATATGTAGCAGAAGTAAGAAAATAACTGTATGCTAGTCAATGTAGTAAGCTGTAACCCTGTTCACGCACGCGTGTGTGTGTTTGTGTGAGTGTTATGCGAATAAATTATTTTATCTATAGAGCACAGGGTTAATCATAGTGCCTTACCGAACAAATAGGTCAGTCCTTATTTTCGTGCGGGAATGTATGCTGGCCGCATCACTTTAGTTCTTTGAAACCTTCCTAGTTCCCATACCTCGGGAAATACGACATGTTAACTATGATATTCACATGCATCGGAAAGAGTACATGGCCTGTTATTTCAATTGTTATGTCAGAACTGAAGGACGTCTAAAGGTCACAGGCAGTGATATGCACTGTAAATGTGGTAATTTCTGGGAATGGTGCAAGCAATATAGAGACGTTTGTCACTATAGATTACTAGTAGAAAGTGATATATGGCCTGTCGAATCACAGCATTTCTGTTGACCTTGAATGATGTTCAAGCCTTTTTGAAATGGCAATTTTCATACAGTTGTAGAGCAGTTGACAAGATTTCATTTGACATAGTGCATCGTGCAGTCCCTTGGATATCGCTGAGAATCTTGTTATGATGCTGTCTAGATGTTTAATGTTGTTTGACAGAGTGGAGTGAGAGAGCAAAGCAAATAACAAAGCTGTGGAGAAAAGTTCCTTCTGATCAAAGAGCACCATATTTGGCAAGTTTATTTATTGGCTGTGAATTTTGTTTCATGTCCTTGACTTTGAATTTATTGAGTTTGCCATCAAAAAAGACAATGAACTTACTGAGCAGTTTCTGCAAGCAAAAATTCCACTGTTATGTGCAAGTAATGGTGAAACTGTATTTGCAGAAACTTATTTTTTTATGCTGCATCACATGCACGGAATGCATAGATGCAGCGTATTGCTACAGATGTCGCTTATAATGTGGTCTGTGTGTTGAGCACATGGGTGAGCTGTGCAAAAATGGGTGAACCAATCAAGATGCCATTTGGGGGGGGGGCTGATTTATGTGGGTCCAAGGAATTATGTAGTAGATGGGGTCAAGATCTGACAAATCCATTCACAGCTGCAAGGGATAACAAGTCAGCAGTGCGGCCTTTTGCCAAAATACTGTGGATGATTGCTATATTTCATTTTGATCAACATTATTATTAGTACTATTACACTTGGTGTGTGGTGGCAAGTATCACATCATTCTGCTGCCTGAAGGGAATCACTCTAGCTCTCAACTCATTGGATGACACATTTATATTGGTTGTGTGAATGTTGTCAGGCAAAAGCACGAGACAACAGAGCAAGTTTACGCATGCAGAAGGCTCAGAAAGTGAGTATTGCTAGTATTGTGTCTGCTTTGACAATGAATATTAATATGTGATTCGCTATAAAAGAGTTGTATAAATTGTTGTTGTATCTGTAAATTGTGTGTGAATGTTAAATGGTAGCATACTGTTAAGTGTACACAGACCAAAGCTATTACTGTTACGACTGCCAATGTTTTATAGCTAGTTTTTCATGTTGTTATTCTTATTTGTTGTTGTTGCTGTTTTTATTATTGCATGAGAGTGAAAACTCGTCAGTACCAAGCCACGAGATTGGCTGGGAACAGCTTCTCCGAAATGACCTATTCTGTGTCATCCGGGACGTAAAACCTTAATTCAATCGATGAGAGTGAAAATGTATGAGCATAGTTGGTCGTAAGTTCATCTCAGGCATACATAGGGTGACAGTGACGGAATTTGTTCATTCCTATCTATGCCAGCTGTTCTGGCCGCCATGATGTAGGGCAAGTAAGCATAAACACTTTAAGTCATGTTAGTTTGATATTGCTGATCTGGTGCTAGCACTAAGCTTTCCTAACCCCTTTACCGTGAACCTTGAGTTATCTCGTCCAACTAAATCTTTCGCACACCGGGTACCCCGAGATAACTTGTCCTAATGCTGTGACAGCCTTTTCCGGGTAAGTGTTGCAGATATTACACGTGTGAAAAGATTTCAAAAATTTTATTACCCGGTAAAGGGGTTAAACCTCAGTTTTATTTAAATTGCATGACAGATCTTCGCCAGTTAACTTCGCACAGTACGACATCATGCTCCAAGATGTGTAGGTTGTATCGAGACCATAGATTACTGTGACCTTACTTCATCTTTGTATACACAACAGTGTGAAGTCTGTTCAGTAATGTTTGTTGTGGTTGTACTGTTGACCGGTTCATTATCTTTCCCACCGAAGGTGATGGTAGGTTATGTTTTCAGCGTCGTTGGTATGTACCTAGGTAGATATATAGGTATATATGTTTGTGAACAACTTGTGGTGCCAATTCAAGTCCAGTTGTCACCAAACTTTATCTGTCGTACACTTGGCCACAGAGGATGAGATGATTAAATTTTGGAAGGTCGAAGGACAAGGTCGGTGGGGAGGTATGCGCTCTGCTGAAAGCCATTCTAGTTTAAGTATGTTGACATCTGTTAAGCTTTGTATCAGTTACAGTTGCCACTTGTGTGATGTGTTTTAGTTAGTGTTGCATTTACTATGCGATATGATACCATATGATACATTTAAATGCACTCAGTAGCTGACACAGAGTCAGCTTAATCTAGCACACGGTACCAAAAAAACCCAGAAAAATAAGGAAAAACTAACAAACAAAAGCAATGTTATGTAGAAGAAATGGTTCCACTAAAAGTCTGTGGAGTATATTTTATTGATGGTTGGCATAGGAAATAAAGAGAAAGCCAAAAGAAACTGGCTCAGGAGGTATTGTGCAATCAATAGAACCATTAACTCCAAGCATCAGTCGACAGCCGTCTCTGGACCAGTCAGGTATAGAAGCCTAAAATGATGTGTGATGTTAAATAAGTATGATGATGTTACCATACTCATTGTTCACTCCATTGTCCTGTTGTGTACATTTTGTTGCTGATATGAGAGGCAGTAGTAAATGCTTGTGTTAAAATTCTCTTTGGAGCCTGTATTATAGGATTTTGTCAAGCATTTGGCATAGTTCACTAGACCACCTCCAGACCCAATAACATTACTGAAATTTTTTTGATGTATCGTAACTGTAGACTCTAATACGTGACGTCTGTAACTAATAAGTGTATATTGTTCTAATGGATAATCTGACTGTGATAGCATGATAAGGATGTTTTTGTACCATATCATTGTCTCTTGTTATGATTGTAGAATCATCCAATAATGGATCAACACAGATTGAAGATGAAAAAGGTTTGTACTGTGTTTTAGTGAACAAATTTTACCTGCCTACACAAAATAGTCACATTACTGGCATTTGTGATATCTGACTGACAAGTACGTTTTGTTGTTGCACGTGTTCAAGAGCTAAAACCTTTGCAGCTATCAATTTTTTTCGAAAATATGCAAATGAGATGTAGGATGAGAAAAGCTGCAGATTTCTTCAGGGATTGGTATTTATTGGCACACACACCCTGTATATAAATCAACTATGTGCATGAGTACATACGAAAATAAATTTGCTTCACTCTTGAACAAGCAAGATCCTTTTTTATCTGAAGTAAGATCAAGGTGAAGTGGATGAGGATTTGTGCATTTTTATATGAATATTTCCGAAAAAAAAGTACCATAATAGTTTTGTTGGTGACAGATATGCCGAAGTCAGAGCCAGATGGATGTGTCTTGCAGCCACCGACACCCCAGAGTCTAACAAACCAGTCATTTCCATCATGCCCATTTACACAGACTCCACATACGGTGTTCAAACAGCCTCATCCTCCTGCTGTGCAGTCATCACCAGTGTATGAAGCCAGTCATCCGCAGCTCATGCCTGGCACATCACCATCATCTGCTGACAATTTTCCACAGCAGTCACCACAACTTGCTGTCACTGTCAGCGGCCCAGTGGAACAGTGCTCACCTCAGCCTGGGTTGCATCCAGTGCCTGATCATTTTGTCCGTCAGGCTGCAATCCGGCCTGCATCCTCTCCCAGTGGTGCTCCTAGACCCGGTACACCAGGTGCCGATAGTGCGCACTGCATGCGTCCGTCATTTGGAGCACCTTTCCATCTAGCCGGACATGGAGCCGTGCCGCCACATTTTATTGATCCTTTTCATGGTCCTGGAAGTCATCCTGTTCGTTCTTCAGGAGACCATTTTGGTGCAGTTCCAGAACACTATGCGGCTGTGTCGTCTGGTTCCAGTCCAGTTCAACAGCCATCGGAAGGATTCCAGGTTCAATATCCTTCAGAGCATTACATCCGCAGCCAAATGAATCAGCCACGTGGAACATATCCTGTTAATCAAGACATATACATGCGGATGCCAATGAATCCGCGTATAGCAACTTCAGATCCGTATGCACGGGTTCGGATAACTCCTCCGCCATCTGATCCTCATCTAAGACCACAGATGGTTCCAAGATCCGCTGTTGCAGACCATTACCTGCCTTGCATGCCGCTACCTCCCAGGCCGTTATCAAATGAACCCTTTCCTCGTTCAACTGCACCTGCAGTAACAACTGATCCTTATGCCCGACCATTGATGACACCAAGGTCAGCTGTTTCAGATCCGTATGCACACTCACCAGCCTCTTCTGACTCATTTTCTCGTCAGCCAAGAACACCGCTGTCAGAACCACGTTCACATCCATCATTGGCTACGTCTCCATCTGATCAGTATGTGCGGACTCCGATGACTCCTCGACCTTCTTCAGAACCGTATTCACGACCACCATCATCAGAGCTGGCTGCACCACCAGGCAGTGGAGTAGATGTGTCAAGACAGCCAAGTAGAGAACCGTCAGCTGAGGCTTTGTCGTCAAGTTCAGTAAGTGAATTTCTTTTCGTGCTTTTTTGTACAGTCTGGTGTTTTATCCACATTGTTTTGTTTACCTCTGCAAAGCAAGGAAGTTCCGTTATTTTGTCAGAATGATTCTGCAAGCTGTGGATAGATTTCGTGACAGAATGGGAAGAGATTTATCTTGAAACACTACAGATAACAATGGATTTAATTTTGGGGGTCATTTACCCCTTTCGATTTCTGCTTCTCTAAGCAGAGCCAGAAGTACTGAAGGTTCTGAATCATACTGATGCCACTAAGTAGGGCTGGTGGATCATGTCAGGATACGAAAATTAAGGTGACTTGCATGGCCTCTTGCGGTGGCGGCGTGGCGTAGTGGTAATGGCGTTGGTCGTATCAACAAAGTTACTCTAAGTTGAGCCCGGATAGTACTGGGATGGGTGACGTGTCCGGGTTCGACTCCCAGGTGTGGCACTTTATTCTGGTATGTAACCAGCCACCCAGGTCGACTCAGCCTTTTATCCTTTCGAGGTCGATAAACTGAGTAGTAAGCTGTAATCGGATGTTTGTCTTCCTCGCACGGGCGGCGCCATCTGGTGAATGCTTATGGGGTGAAGGCCTGGTGTGGTTGTTTTGGGCGGTGGTGTGTGTTGTAGCTGCAGCACTGTGCTCTTGTTCTGCCAGTCAACTGCCACTTCCTGCCATTGTACAGCGCGGCTGGTGCGGCATCGCCGCGTAAATGCCGCGTAATTAGCGCTATAGAAGAATCCGACCTTTACCTTTTTCCTTTTACCTCTCTGAGTCTGAGTGACGTCTGAAACTTTTGAATTTTGCTGTATTCTCAGATGAATTTGTGCTGAAATGCCTGGTACATATTAAACTGGTTTTTGGGCTGGGTCTGCCCGCAGCTGTGGTAGGTGTTTGAAGCAGTCTCGGTCCTGTTAAAATTATGGTACTGTTCCCCTAACTTACCACAACAGAGTACTTCTGCCATTTTTTGGCGTTTTTGTGACATGGCAGCTGAGGTTAACAGTCATTTATAACATCGGACATTGCTGCAGGGTGCTGCTGTTTACCGTCTTTGTGCCAGGTTTGCCAAACGAATTTTCGAATCCTGTTATTATAGTTCACTTGCTGAATAATGTAAAATAACAATGCATACATGTTAATGTAACATATCGTATATAGGTATGTTAATAATTTTGTTCCAAAATGCTGGAATTTTTTTCAGGCTTAGCAGATTGAGCTCCTTTTGGTTTTAGTAATAGATTCTCTGTTCCAATGTGATGATAGCATTTTTGTGTTAGCATTGTGTACTGTCGACATCTTCTAGAATTTCTTTGTCAGTGTAAACTGCTGCTGTATTGTTGTTAAAAGATATGTTCTGGCATTGTTTGTCACTGTTGCTGAGATAACTGTATTGTAATCCTATTATTATTATCGTTACTGTTATTAATATTCGCATTGTTAACCAGATTAGTGGAAAGAGCTCACAGCCACCGCTGTATGAGTACAACTATAGGCTGTGGCAGTATGGTCCTCAGTCAGTGATGGTGGTAAGTTTGTTGCTTGGGCTTGAGACTGCCACACACATGTGGGTAATAGGTATTTATGCTGAACTGTACAGTTATTGCTACTTTCGTGGGTATTCTTTGTGCATGAGAGTTATTTTGCCCGAAAAGTTTCACTGGCAACGTTCAACATTTTCTGATGCAGATTGTGCTATGAACTGAAGCGCTAGTGTTTTGAAACATCATTTCCATGAAACACACTTTGATCATACTGAATTCTTTGATATGAATGTGATGGCTTTGGATTTCTCACTGCATGTACTGATGGTGACTGAATGCATGTTGTGAAATAATTTAGTGAATCTGTTGTCATTTTGGTACTATTTACACCATATGTGTTGACAAAAACCTCAGCTACTGCAGAGCGACTGCATGACGCGCTGTTATTAAAGTCATGCTATGTTTGACGAGGTACATGCGGGAGTTAGAAAGGTTTCAGACAGCGAAAGTGACCTTCAAGGGCCTTGGCAATGGCGCAAATCAATAGGCCACATAAGATTTCCTAGTAGTCTTCCATTGCAACTATGTCTCTATGTTGCATCATTTCTAAGATATTATCACTTATTTCCCAAAATTCAAAGAGGTGATGTGACCCTGAACCCATCCCATTTTTGGGGGTAATATATCGTGTACACCAGGACTCCTGTGTATCATTCATCACACGAAATTAAGTGCCTAGCTTCACTAATTCCAAGATATGATTGGGGCAAAATTTTTAAAAATGGGTCATGCGTGCCTAACCAGGCCCATTAGGGGGTAGTCTGTCATCCCAAAGCCAGCACTTGATATATCCTACCTGCATACAAAATTTGACGACTCTAGCCTACGCCGTCTCGAGATATGATTGCGGGCATCAAAATTGAAAATGGGTCATGTAACCCTGACCACACCCTTTTAAGGGTGATTTATTATCCATATGCTGGGACTTGACATAGCCTACCCGTGTACACAATTTGACCACTCTAGCTTCAGCCATTCCAGCGATATGGTTGGTACCCAGCAAAAATTTAAACGGTTCACATAACCTGACCACGCCTCTTGGGTATGGTTTGTCATCTGCGGGCTAGCACTTACTATGATCAAGCTATCTACAAAATTTGAAATCTAACTCCATCCACTACGAAGATACGAAAGACGGTGCAAAATATCGAAAATAGGATGGTTTGGAGTAGTTAGGGGTCACTCAAGGTCAGCGGAAGTAGCTCCATTCAATAGAGTGCATACGAGTTCCTATTAGCCTTCCATTGTAATTATGACCCTGTCTTGCACAGAGATATAGCGACATTGTAGGTGTTAGTCGCCTATTGTAACCTACCCCACCTCTATTTGGCACCTCGTTGGGGGTGACCCCATTGGAATTTCGCAGACATCTTTGGTATCAGAAAACTAGAGTCCCTGGGCTATCGTATGGTGTTGTTTGCATGATCCTACATTTAGCCGTTTTAGTATAATACTGGCGTGTGACAAATGGACGGACAAACACAGGACGACAGTATCTACCGTGCTAGCATAGCATCATGCGGTAAAACTGAGTTGGAAAGACAGCTCCTTCAAGAAGCTGGTCTCGGTCTTGATTTCGGTCTCGGTCTCAGTTGGAAAGACAACATTACCAACACCAAGGTTTTGAGGAGAGTGAATGACAACAGAAGTTAGCCTGATGCAGTAAAAATGAGAAAGTGTAGCTGGTTAAGGTATGTGCTTCATTACGGTGGGTTTTTAAGAGATATCTTAGAAGGAAGAATGTTAGGTAAATCACTAAGAGGTCTGAAAAGGTTGAATATGGTGAATGATGTAAAGGTGAAAGAATCGTGTGGACAGACCAGATGGGAGGCTGCAAATGGGGCATATGGATTAATTAGTGAATGTCGTTGGAAACCTGCTAGCAACAGCAGAAGACAGTGAGGAGGAAAATGCCGTGAGTCAAAAAAACAAGCCCATAACTTTGCCAATCCCTATCATTTCACTGACTCAGAAGTAATTTCACACCTTAAATATGTTGCTACACACGCACGTGAAATATTAATGAAACAAGTATTGCAATTAATGATAAAGGACGAGGTAGTGTAGCTACGTGTTTGAGATTTGGTGGCTGCTTAGTGACTACTGTAATAAAAATTAACTGCTGAGTTTGATGGTCAAATAATTTTGTTTAATTGATGAATATTGAGCAAGTTACAGACGAGATAGCAGGAAACTGCCCATAGGTGACGTCAGATTGCTAGGCTCACTGCGTCTTACATGCAGGTTTAGTCATATATTTCATGCTGGTGTTGGATTTTGGACCAGAGGTGGAATTGGTAAACCAGAAGTGGTTTTGAAGTGTAGAAAATGGTCACGAGTATTGCATGAGGAAGCTTGAACTGATGCATTGGTTTAACCAGTGATAATTTGAACCATAATTATGGACGAACAGAAGTGCTATGCCCGGTGGACCAGCTCCAATTATGCCAATTGTTGTATAAGTTGAATGTGCGCTAGTTTGAACATTGCCATTCTCTATGTATTGTGTGATGATTTCCGACGGTATTTGAATGAATAACTGAGAGTCACACACACACACTGATTAAATGATGATTTTCTGGATGAATCTAATTAGCCAGTTGCCCCTTGATTTCCATTCTGCACTTATTCTGAAGTTAACATTTCCTAATTACCATGTTGACTGATTCCAGGGACTGGTTGTGATCTCAGCAATTCTCTAAGCTCATCACTTTTCTCTTATTTCAAAGTAAACCCAGATATTCATCTGATTATAATAATTTTAGTTTTGTTACTTTCCATCATGCTTCAGTTTTGTCAGCAAGCTCTTACTTACAGAATCCAAGTTGCCGAATAGTATGTTGGCAAGGTCTTGCTGCCATATATCAGATGGCTTCTCACACACGAGATATATTCTGGTCGAGTTAAATGGAGTATTTTTATGATGCTTTGCTAGATGGATGAAGATCAGTCTCAGCAGCAGCAACAGCAGCAGCCTGATGTTCGTGAGCTGCTTGCAAAACATACAAAGCAGCGGCAGAGTAAAAAGAAGCAAGAAGAGTCCAGGCAGCAGCAGCAGGAACAACAGCTGACTGCTGGCAGTGGCTCACAGCTGCCATTGAGACACTGGCCGGATGATACTTCTAGTATAGCCCACACTTCAGCCAGTATGTACACTGCGTTTGGTAGTTTTTATCATTTATTCTTTGTTCATCCTTAAAATTTGACCTCATTTGCTGTACAGCATTTACTTCCAGTTGGAGACTTGCATTAGTGGCAAATTTGTTTGTGCAAAAGTGGCAAAAGGTTAGGGTTAGTGTCTGGGTTATGGCTAGTTGTCAGTATTTACCACTTGCCAATATGTGATGCATTAGTCACGTTCTTGTTTCCCAGATCTTGTAATTATGTATGTGCACTGATGCACGGAATATTTCTGTTTCTTTTGTCATATATTAATCATATTTAGTCTTCTTGAACATGAGACTGTTTCGCTTCATACAGGCTCCATGGTTGATTTGTTGATTTTGGCACAATACAAATTTTTTGTTTGTTTAACTACCTTTCTTCCTTACTTCTTCCTTATACTTGTTTCTCATTACTAATTTACTTCCTTACTCATTCACTTCTTGACTTATATACTCCTTCCAGAATAGACCCGTGTTGTTTCCAAGCCGGAGGTCAGTTTTTTTGTGTCAATTTTATGTTGTAGTATATTTTGCTACGGATGCATGTTTGCTTTTGTTATGTTTTTTTCGTTTTTCAGTACTAAGCCAAGAGATTGGCTGGGAAGAACATCTCCACAATGACCTATTTCATGTTGGCTGTGACGTAAAACGAGACTATTTCGTGAGTATATTTTATTAGCCAGCATGTACTGCGTATGTAGAACAAGGGATTGTACCACATGAAGGACAGTCAAGATCGCCAATACCAGAATTTCCAGGACCCCCTGTAACTGTGTCGTATGCTGGAAGAGACATGGAGCCAGCAATCCGACAACCGTATCAAGGGAAAATGCGACCCACAAAGCCAGGTGGTCGGTCATATGTTTACAGTTTGACAGGCTGGTTGGAACAGTAAAGACACACTAATAAGTATTTATCCATACAATAATGTTTATTTATGATGTTAGAAATTACACTGAGTGCTGAGTAATTGCAGTGTACTGGACCTTTACCAGCATTAACCATTAAAGATGATATGCAATGATTTTTTGGTTGTTAAAGTAAATTGCCTATAGTATGTCTTTAATATGAGCAAATGTATTTGAATGTTAAGGAACATCAAAGAATTAGGAAATTTTGGAAAAAGCGCAAAAAAGTGATTTGTTTATTATTGCAAGTGATGACGTCATACCAGGGAAACGAACAAGGGAACAGGCTATTGGAGTGTTGAGTGAGACATTACATAACATATAGGCATAACGACGTAGAAATAGGTTCTTAAAACATAAAATGGTATAATAAATAACTTCTTATCTAATCTCAAACGCATAACGACGCAAACGAAACAAGTGTATCCTGGCATGATGTCACACATGACGGAAACAGCCAAAGAATAACTACACCAAAGAGACCAATAAACTTGTACTTTTTTTAGCATTTTACGGCGTAATTTATCAAAATTTGTTACACAGACTGGTTTATATTGCAGTAAGCAGCTAGAAACTACTTTTAATCAATTTGGTTTAAAAAATCGTTGCATATCATCTTTAAAGCCGACTAATCATGGACATGGGATATCCTCTGCACTTGATTGACTTGCTGGCCAAACTACAGGAAACAGCTCGCTAAGGTCAAAGTAGCGGGAACACTAATCAGAATGGTTTCATGTTAAGAAAGGAGTCCAACAAGGTTGTGTCCTTTCCCAGTACTTGTTAAACATCTTAGCAGAGTTGGTGATGAGGGAGACCCCAATGGATTTCAAGGTGGACTACAAATTGGAGGGCGAATATTCACGAACATTTGCTACATTGATGACATCATCTTGTTGGCCACTTCAGAGGCAGAACTACAGGAGCTGGTGGATCGCCTAATCCGAGTCAGCCGTAAATACAGCTTACTTATCAACGTCAACAAGACCAAAGTAATGGCGAGCGGCGGCATAGTGTGCCGCATACTTATTCAGAATGAGCAGCTGGAGCAGGTGGATACGTTCCCATTACTTGGGTCCCTGATTAAAGAAGATGGTGAGTGTACAACAGATTTCCATACCAGGTTAAACATGGGCAGGCGATCGGGGCATGACTGCAGAAAATATCGTAAAGTCACAGCATACCGATTTTGATGAAGATACGGCTAATGAAAACTCTAGTAATACTAGTATGGCCTGTAGCAATGTAGGCTGTGAAAGCTGGACACTCAGAAAGAATGAAGAAACATGTCTTGATGCCTTTGAGACGAAAGGGCTGAGAAAGATTCTGCGGGTTTCACGGACAGCAACGAAAACATACGAGTGGGTTATTAACAAAGTTCGTGTAAAGAGGGAACTGTTGGACACTGAATAGCTCGAATGATGTTTGTACTCCTACTGGTACACGACAGTGATTTTTGTGTGATATGCTGTCAGGTGATATGGAAATGGCATTCGGACCACATGGAATGCTGCAAGGTGAACTTCATCAGCCGTTTCCGGGTCAGATGCGTAGCATGCGACCAGGCATGGCCATGGGCATGCCACAGCCTGGCTTGCGTGCTCCTCGCATGATGCCAACCGGTCACTATGCAGTGCCACATCGTCAGATGCCACCTTATTCTGAAGTGCCGAGACCTGAGGTAAACGCCTAATTTTTATCTTTGTTTATTCCACTTGGCGTATTTTGAAGATGAAGGTAAGGTTGACTGTTTTTGACAGTTCTGTAGTTGACTGCTGACGTCTTGTACAAAATCGTGTTGTGTGATGTGGTTGTTTATTATTTGAATGTTATTTACTTTCTGAATAGAATGGTATAGAGTCGGTGTCAGTAACACTGCTAGGGAGATCTCAAGTGTTTTCTTCCTAATCTAAGTAATGCATTTGCCATTAGCAAGGACATGTGGGGAGTAAACCTTTGCTCCAGCAGATCCTGCAGTTCTTAACTGAGAGGGAGCCAGCCAAGACAGTGTGCCTGAATAATGGTCGTAAAAAGATTGTAAAGTTGTACTGCAGTGCCACATCATCAGATGCCACCTTATTCTGAAGTGAGGCCTAAGGTAAACACCTGATTTAATTGTGATCATTTTGTGTTATAGTATCTTTAGGTTTACTGGTGCATGAGTAGTTTAGTTGTGTTAGGTTTCTGTACCAGTCTAAGTGATTGGCTGGGAAGAATGTCTCCAAAGTGACTTATTTTATTCACCCCCAATAGGGTTGTGAAGTATTGTGATGAATGTGTCTGTATGTCTATCGCTCTGTTTGCCACTAACATATTTTAACAAGAGTCTCCGCTGCCGCTGACAACCGCACGATGCAGAGGCTCAGCGCATGCTAAATATTCCGTATCGCATATATGATAATCAAACCATTTCTTCTACTCGGTCTAGCTGCTGAATACAGATCTCAACGGTGGGTGTGATAAACAGTTGTCCGTCGATCATCAGAAGTTTATGACACTCACCGGTGAATTAAGTTGACAGCGCCTGGGACGATCAGCCGTCCCAGAGATGGGCAGATGGACAGACTCACAATGACAGCATAGACTGCGCTAGCACAGCATCGCATGGTAAAAACTGTGTGATTAAATATCACGAAATTTTATGTGCATGTTACTTGTGGCCATGACTCAGTCTTCTGACAATAGTGCAATGCTTTATGTACTTCCGGTTTTGTGAACGATATTATTTCACATAATGGAGTAAATGGGCCAGAATCAAAGATGACGAGTATATTTTGTCAACTTTGCCAGGTGGCAACACCAGGGGCAAAGTCGCTGTGTACAATTGCAGGCTTGTTTGGTTTTGACATTAAACCTCAACTCAGTCAATGTACTTTTGTTGTTTGACATTACTTTATATGTATTGTATGTATGTACTATTGTACATGTGTTTGTCATTACTATGTATGTGATGTGTGTATTTTGTGTTTTAGGAACAAGTTAATACATCACATGGTGTGATGTCTTCGATGCCCAACAGGCCTACAGTATATACGCAAGAAGGCTTTCATGCCCGCATGCCTGCTTCCCATCGGATGTCTGGACCAGCATATGCCGGCCATTATGACAGTGCTGTGATGGGTGGTGGCAGTACCATGCTGCCTCCAGGCATGTCTCCTTTACAGCATCAGCAGATGATGATGTCCGGTGGATGGGCTCCAGAGTTCTACCGGCCTCCTGGTCTGGGAGGACCGTTACCGACAAGTAATCGCATCATGTATCCAATGGCAGTTCGTGGCCCACCTCCTGCCCTTCAGAACGCTGCAAATGTGACAGTGCCTCTGACGGCCGGTGTTGAATTGAGTCAAGCTGAGTCTAGAGTAGCCAGTGGACCAGCGCAGCTGAAGACTCACACGGAAGACATTGGTGACAAGTCTGAGGGGGACCAGTTTGAAGATCTTATAGGTATGTTGCGTTTTCATTGTGCACACTTGATGTTCAGTTGGGAGAGGGGCATATTTCCATAGTATGTGATATATCTGTGGTGATGTATTTATGACAATATGTTTTTGGCTGCAAACTTTCCGTCCATCCAACCCAAGAGGCAGCCAAGA
>Ga0209363_1000270_pt1 | contig 18772 bp, 17 predicted proteins | sample WorMetexBAHAMAS3_FD_187385 | JGI IMG/M metagenome (GOLD analysis project Ga0209363, IMG submission 187385) | Marine gutless worms symbiont microbial communities from Max Planck institute for Marine Microbiology, Germany - Inanidrilus exumae... | ecosystem: Host-associated > Annelida > Digestive... | reverse complement strand
ATTTAGAAGTATTTATTGATAAGTGTCGTTGTATGACTTTTGCTTGAATAATCGCGTTGTTAGTCATGTGAGGTAACGAGCAGGGGGTAACATTGTCGGTTTAAGCCGTTGTGAATATTAATTCTTGAGTGGATGTAGACTGACGTTAGGGCAAAAGACTTGAGGTAAAAGGTGCGTTTATTTGTGCATGCTGATAAACAGCATTATTTGTTGCAGCGCTGCGGTGTGTGCTCTATTATCTATGACATGCGGCCATACTAAAAGACGATGGGACAGACGACGTGAAAGTATCTGCCTGGAGGGGACGACGGGACAGAACAAGACCGTTGTGAGGGGCTTAGTGAGGTGGCTTAGTTGTAGAGTGCTGGATTACTGACCAAGGGGTCCCAGTTTGAATCATGGCAAAGTTGGGCACAGTAACTTAATGCTGTAAAAATAGCAATAAAATACAGTTTGACTTTCGTATAATTATACTCGTTGATGGACGGCTCAGCCGCCTAACAGTCAGCTGGCCTCTGCGGTAAGTAGGCCTACGGGACATTGACGTGGGCAAGCACTCAGCAGAGCACAATGGCCCACATCTGACTGTAACTGTCCCGTCTTTCCGTTGTCCCATTGTCTCTTAGTATGACCCATGACATGTTCCAAAAGCTGATTGAGTATGCGTCTTTTTCTGTGAATAATTAAGTCATTTCATACAACTGTGTTAACTGATAAGAACTGAATCTTAGATATACGATTATACGGCGGTAATTGAACATCTTGTTGACAAGCCAACTCGCGGACAGTCCACTTTGTGCCTTTTATCGTTATTGTACAGTATGCAGTTTACAGTTTACAGAAAATTATCCTTAAGTATAGAACTAGTATCCCTATGTCCTATGGATGATGTTGGATGATGTCCATCTGTCCATCAGTGCATATGTATGTACATACGTCCGTCCATCCACAAACAGTAGATTTGATTTTAATGAAATTTGGCATGTAGGTAGTGGTCGATGAGTGATGCACGATGGTATGCAGTATGACCCGATCCAAGGTCAAGATCAAGGCCACGAGCCCTTTAAAGTTAGAAATTTGGCCATTTTCAAAAGCTATCTATTCCACCGTTTACAACGCAAATTGACTGTCAGCAAGTTGGTTTGTCCGTGAGATGTTCCGTAACCTGTATAGCTACTACAACAACTAGCCTTGGTCACTCTGAGGCAATATGTAAGTATGCCTGTTGTTAATTTTGCAGGTGATGTGAGATGCTGGTGATATGCATGTTACTTGAAGAAATGTTGGGCGGTTCGCAATAGCTATCTCTGTCTAGGAAATTATACCTGCTGCAGCCACCAACTAATAGGTAAATAGTCATTAAATAAGCTATTTCTCCTGCTTTTAAGTGAATGAATTTGTAAGTGATTATTTTGCACAAGAAATGTGTTCATGGTGTGGCAAGTGATCATTAAGTAATCTTTTGACTGTTATAGTGATTCATGTGATCTAAGTAGTCTAATCTGTCTTTAAAACAAGTTTGAATTCATTTTTCTGAGTTCATTTATGATGACTTTTGCATTTAACTTTGCAGGGTAGTTTTGCAGTCATGTCGTCGGTGAAAGTCGCTGTCAGAGTTCGACCTTTTAACAGTCGTGAACTGCAGCGAGATTGTACATGTATCATTGACATGACGGAGAAAATGACAAGTATGTTTTACTGTACTTCTGCTGTCACTGTATGTCACACATGCACAAACACATGCACATTCTGGAAATTGGTGTTGGCATTAATGGTTATGGTTGTGGATAGTCATCAGTCCAGTAGTTTATTGATGTTAGAAGTCAGAAAAATCAGTTGTGGCATAGAGGTGGGAAGATCCAGGCTGGCATACCTGCTCCTGTGCTGGTCTATACCGACATACCGACACTGTGCTGATTTCTGAGGTGGTGTGTCAGAGGTATGCACTATATCAGGTGTCATTCTAGTTTGTTTGTTTTGATGCTTATTTATGCATTTTGTTGAGCAGTAGTATATATTTTATTGATATTTTAAAAATTGTTTTTGGGATGCTTCACATGCATTGCGTAGATTTGGCCTATTGCTGTAGATGTTGTCTGTCTGTGTGTCTGTGTGTTTCAAACACAGGTAAGCTCTGCAAAAATAGCTGAACCGATGAAGATGCCATTTGGGGCACTGACTGATGTGGGCCAAAAGAACCATGTATTACATGGGGAGTTGCGATTTCCTACAGGAATGGGCAATTTTGGGGTTGAACAGCCTATTGAAAATCATTGGGGAGTCTCTGCTGCTGTGTATGCTAAAATAGTTCACTTATAGCTAACTGCATACACTTGTCTGCATACAGATGAATGTTGATGTATTAAAATAATTATAGTATTGCTTTGTGTGCATTCAGCAATCACGGATCCAAGACCTGGACACGACCTTGGTCGAACTCATCAGTTCAGCTATGACTTCTCATACTGGTCAATATCGGTCAGTGATTATTACAACTTCTTGAAGCATATGACAGTAGGTAACTTCTGAGAAAAATGTACTTGTGCATTATTAATGTCATTATGCAGTGAGGACAAACATTATCTGAATACTACATATAAGTCATTCATACCGTTCCCTTGCTGCTGATCAATATTTACAGCATGGTTCTTTAGATATAGTCATATTTACTGAACTTGTGCATCTAGCAAATGTTAATATCATTGCTACTATTTTATTTCCATTTACCATATTATCTGACACTGATCATTTTCTCATGCAATGAAGGTGGTTGTAACATATTTTTTTTGCTGTGAAGCGTTAGTCTGCTGTTCAGCATGTTTTAGTTGCTACCACTAAATCAGAATCATTACTGTTATTGGTCCTGAAACACTGGATATTTGTAGAATTACCTGTTGTATGTGTGTGTTTATGGATGTCTGTGTGATTACCTTGTACCCGGTTACACTTGATATCTAAACTTTGCAACCATTCTCTGCAGAGCATTTAATCTGCGGAACATATTTGCTTTGTAAAGTAAATGTATTTCTTAACACAATGACCCATTTGTATAAAGAAATCAGCACTTTTACACATATATTGATTCTTCTTGCCACCTGTGGTGGAAGCCAATTATGTTGTACTAAATTTTGAATTCATAGACGATTGTGACCTGACCTATTGGCTGAGGAATAGGCACCCATTTTGAAACCAATCAAGATTATAGTGGTCGGATATCAACATACTTTTGAGGTACCCAGATGCAGAAATATTGGGATAACTGATCACTGTTTGTGAGTTTTACTGTTTACAGGCTGGCGATGCAAGATTTGCTGGTCAGAAGCAGGTGTATGAAGATCTTGGTATAGAGATGCTGGAACATGCTCTCGAGGGCTACAATGTATGTATCTTTGCCTACGGGCAGACAGGCGCCGGAAAAAGCTACACAATGATGGGTCGTTATGAGGATGGGCAGCAAGGCATTATACCTCAGGTACAGCTGTTGTTACCATGTCTGATTAACAAACTCTGGCAGAAATGAACCAGTGATTTTGGTATACTGAATCCGAAGTAAATATGGCATTTGTCTGCTGTGTGTGTGTGTGTGTGTGTGTGTGTGTGTGTGTGTGTGTGTGTGTGAAATGTCACACTTGTGAAATGGAAAACTAGTTTCCACATTGTAGACTGCAAACTTTTTGCGATGTTTTTTCTGCAGAAGACAATGTAACTTCAGTTAAGTGAACACTATAAAGAAAATAGAGAGCAGACTTGACTTTACAGTCTGTACTTCACAACATAACTGTGTGATTAAAACACAATATTGTGTTACACAAACTGAAAATGAAAACTAGTTCCACATGATACAAGGTAGTGCAGTGACGTTTCTCAGGTGTGGTGGACAAATTCATTACTGCTTGTACTATTTTTTTTTAAAATTATAATTTCTGATGGGGTAATTTAAGAAAGAACATGGGGCATTTTCAGAGTCTTCGTCAACCTTATTCTTGTACCAGTTCCTTTATTTCTGACTCACTTATTACTTTACCTATCACTTCTTCCTCTTTGGTTCACCACTCTGCTCATCGGTAGCTCATAGTCATACTGTCTTTCACTCCCAGCTTGAAACCTACCTGTTTCACAAATCCTCCCCCGCATAGTTTCACTTCTTCCTCCCAGAATGCCTTTACGGATTATTGCCCGGACCATTTCTTCTGAGCTATTTGGTTTTTGTGTTTTTTCCCTTATATTTTAATAATGGGTGGATTTTGGTCTATATTTGTCGCATCAGAATTTTGTTAGTGGAAGAGTGTAAGGCACAAGCGATGATTGTAGCATTATATCTGCTGCAGACGTTAAATTATTAACCATTTAGAAGCTGTATTGTTTATGCGCATAGATTTCCCAAATTTCTGGCAACAAATATGTCAAAATTATGATGTCAGTGATTTACTGACAGGTTTTATTGAACATGCGTCACAGCAGCAGTTGTAAACATTGCTTAATGTACAGAGAACATATTTTAACGGGATACAATACCAGTTTTCGTTTGCATTCAGAACAAGTGGATGCTGTTTGTCATTTCAGCTGTGCGAGGATTTGTACAATCGTATTCAGGACAACTCGGTCGGAGACATTCAATACAACGTGGAGGTTAGATGACAACATATTTTTGTTGATTTGTATTAATATAGATAAAATACAATTTCTCTTCGGCTGTAAGTTTGTAACCTCGATGGTGGTTCAGTTACAGGTTGTTCAGGTGCTGTCAGACACTTCTTTCTGCCTGAGAAATTGACCTCAACGTATGTATAGTATTAAAAGTGGTATATTGACATTGTTATTGGCCGATATGTCGGCAGCTATTCATCACAGTACATCAGCGATGGTGTAATTCCTCACAAGATTGAGATATGTATTTTCTGAGAAATCAGCTATGATAAAACAATGACGTGGCCAAGAGCAGCAATTCATAGTTTGAACTCGCCCGTCTCTACTCACTTTGATTTGTGACATGATTTTACTCAAAAAGCTTCGGCAAAATTTAGTTTTCATTGGCATTAGTTAGTATCGATATAATCAGTTCTGATATTTTTGTTTGGATTATCCAGTACTTAGTTATGTGATAGTGATTAATGTGATATGTAGATGAAAATTGTGAAAGAAATTTATATTTAATAATCTTTCTAGGTGGTTTGTAATAATTGGCTGTTAAGCAAGCACACTGGTATTTCAAAGTCATTTTTGTAGTTATCATATATCATTATGTTTTTGCCACCAGACGGTATGTTTTCATGCTGTCCGTCCATTCATTCGTCTGTTCGTTTGTTCTTTTTTAGACAGATCCTGTTACCACGATGTCTCATGAACGGCTTGAGCAATATTGATGAAACTTACATGGAATATTCAATGGCCCCTACTGATGACCTGGTTGGTCAGATTTTGGAGATCAAAGGTCAAGGTCACAGCAGGCCTTCAAGGTGGCAATGGCATCCACATTGACACTGGGACATCTTTTAGTTTTGACTATAATATTGTAATGCAACAGTTGTTGATTGGCGGTTGCAGTTTGATGTAATGTTAATGCGTTGGTCTCGATCAACAAGGTTAACATACGCTGAGCCCGGTTAGTACTGGGATGGGTGACTGTGTCCAGGTTCTGGAGGCGGCACTTTATTTCGGTATATAACCAACGACCCACGCTGACTCAGCCTTTCCTTCCTTTGTGGGACAGTAAAGTGAGTACCAGCCAAAGGGCAGTGATGCTCTACGGCTGGGGAGTAAAGGCAGGCATGGTGTAGTTTGCAGGTAAAACTGCATGCTAACATATTATCCCCAGACATGGTCTGGGGATAATACGTTATGCATGCACTAGTACTCCTGTGCCTGTTCATCAATCAGCACATGAAATTTGAAGTTCCTAGCTTCACCAATTCCAAAGATATGATTGGGGCAGAATTTAAAAAAAGGTCACGTGACCCTGACCACGCCAATTAGGGGGTAGTCTGTAATACAAAGGCTAGCATTTGATATATTCCACCTGCATACAACATTTGCACTCTCGCTTCAGCTGTTCCAGCGATATGATTGCGAACATCGAAATTGAAAATGGGTCACGTGACCCTGATCACGCTTCTTTTGGGGTGGTTTGATATCCAAAAGGTAGGATTTGATACAGTCTACTGGTGTGCAAAATTTGACAATTGTAGTCTTTGCCGTTCCAGAGATATCATTGGGGGCCTCAAAATTTAAAGTGGGTCACGTGACCCTGACCACGCCCCTTTTAAGGGAGGGCAATTTGTTATTCTTATGCTGGGACTTGACATTAAGCCATTTTAGAGATATGGTTGGTGACCACCAAAATTTAAATGGTTCACGTGACCTGACCACGCCTCTTTCAGTGATGGTTTGCCGTCCGTGGGCTAGCACATTTGCTATGTTCAGTTCATCTACCAAACTTGAAGTCTCTATCTCCACCACCACGTAGATATGACAATACAAAATGTCGAAAATGGGGTGGTTTGGGGTAGTTAAGGATTTCTCAAGGTCACTGGAAATAGTGCCATTCGATACAGTGCATACGAGTTTCTATTAGCATTCCATTGTAACTATGTTCCTCTCTTGCACCTGTTTCGAGATATAGCGAGATGTTGGACGAAGATCACCAATCTGAAACTACCCCACCTCTATTAGGCGCCACCGTTGGGGTGACCCCGTCGAAATTTTGCAGACAGTTTTGTCGTCAGAATACTAGAGTCCCTGGGCTATCGTATGGCGTTGTTTGCATGGTCTTACATTTAGCCGTTTTAGTACAATACAGGCGTGTGACAGACAAATGGACAGACAGACGGACACATGATGCCAGCATATTCCGCACTGCTGTAGATTTCTGCGGTAAAATGTGTTATCAGTTCAAACTTGTATTATCTCTGTTTCTGTTTTTATTTGCTATCTGTGTCTAGCAGTTAGTGTAATGCACTGGTCTGGCATCCATCACTCTGTTCCATCTTTTTTTCTATCCTTAATATAGCGCATGGCGTTTTTTCTAACTTTAATAGGGCGTGCAGTGAATACTCAACGTGACTCACCAGGGGGCAGCATGCGACGACATACTTTTTTTAAAGGACTTGTGCATATTTTTGATAGGGAGAGATATCTCTGTGCAGACTTTGAGCTTGTTAGTTGCAAGTTAAATTAATGATCTGTTGCATGCTTGATGTGCAGGTGAGTTACATGGAGATATATTGTGAGCATGTCCGAGATCTTCTCAACCCAAAGAACAAAGGCAACCTGAGAGTTCGAGAGCACCCTTTGTTCGGGCCATATGTAGAAGACTTGTCGAAAGTTGCAGTCTTATCATTCTCTGACATCAACAGTCTCATTGATGAAGGCAATCAAGCCAGGTTTGTAGCAGTGTAATATGACAGCGACTGATGTCAGTAGAGATAGTCTTCTGATCATCCAAATCTTAGCTCGATTGATACTACAGGATCAAGCGATCATCTCTTGTCAGATTTGCCAACCAACTCGGGTTAAATTTGGCACTTAGCGTTCATATTCAATTCAATGTCGTCATGTGTTATCTCACATGAATGGTATAGTGACATTCATATTGTGAGAGTTGTTCGTTGTCCATCTTTAGATGCTGCTTCTGCATTATCGGCTTTGTTGGCATCTGTGTTGAGTAAATATGGCATTGGCAGTAATGTACAGCCACTAGAGTTACCTGCCTTATCGTTGTACATATGCTAGCGATATACACTAGCTATCAACAAGCTAACAATGCAGATGCAGTGTGGGTTGGAGCATTGTCCAAAGTAATTTGGCAAAATGCCTCACCCTTCCTGTGGGGGGATCTGGTCTCCCATCCAGTACCTGGTTGCTTGGACCCAAACGACATCTTGATCGGTTCAGTCATTTTGTACAGCTCACCCATGTGCCCAACACACAGACAGACATACACACAGACCACGCTATGTGCAACATCTCTAGCAGTAGGCTGCATCTATGAGCTGCAGCTGCATGCATGCAATGTGGCCTAAAACTGAGCCGTTGGTCACTAGTCTTGTCACTATGTTTTTGTCCGTTACATCGCCGGTTGCTGACTTACTCACAGAATATTTCACTTTATGACTGGGCAGTAAATTTCTAACAAACTCTTTACTGCAGATCACGCCACGTTGTAAGAATGATGCCACATTACCTTGTGAAAGGTTTAGCATTTTACACTTTTAGTGATTGATGGCACAGTTTTTTGGCATGTTCTGCAGTACCTCAGAACTTATGCAGTATTTGAAGTCTGTGAATGGTCCAAGTGTCAACCTAATGAAGCCGATGTAATGTAGACTATTCTGCAACTTTGTTAGGCTGAAATGAATCACCGTCAACAGAGCCAAAAACCGATCTACATTTGGTCCACATTGTTGCTGATGCTACAGTTTTTGTTTTTTTACCAACAAGTTAAGCTTTGGCCCTACGCACTTTGTAACTAAACAGATGTTTCAGAATCACATGATCTGTTGTTATATGGTGGCCTTCTGGTCTGCATGGCTTTTGTGTTTCCTTTAGTGCTTTTTACCGCGTGACGCCATGCTGGTATGGTCCTGTGTCTGTCTCTCTATCCATCTGTCACAAGTTGGTGTTTTATTAAAACAGCAAAATTTAGGATCACACATTTATACATAGCCCGGGGACTCTAGTCTTCTGATGCCAAAGATTTTGTTGAAATTCCAATGTTATTACCCCTCTGAGGGTGTCAAGTACAGGTGGGTAGATTAAAATGGGCGATTTTCCACCAATATCTTGCTATATCACAGAAACGGTGCAAGATAGAGATATTGTTACTGTGGAAAACTAATAGGAATTCGTGTGCACTCTGTCAAATAGTGCTGTATCTAGTGATCTTGAGTGATTTCTAACTACCCCAAACCACTCAATTTCTACATTTTTGTAGTCTTTCATATATTGCGGTGGTTATCTAACTTCTTTTGGGAACGTGGTCCTATTTGAAGTAAGTTCAGAATCAGAAAGAAGGCTTGTTGAAAAAATACTTGAATGTTTGTCTTTGTATGCGTGTGTGTGTGTGTGTGTGTGTTGTCTCTGTGCATTGTACATGTATGATGTTAATTTAGCTGAAGTGATATTTTCACGTGTATCACGTGATCAGTTGTGGTCATGGCATGTGTTCTGTGCAGAACGGTTGCTGCGACCAACATGAATGAGACAAGTAGTCGGTCACATGCAGTCTTCACAATCGTCCTGTCACAGCGACACTTTGACAACGAGACCAATCTTGTTGGAGAAAAGGTTGCCATTATCCGCAATGGTTTATTGACCTGGCTTGTAGTATCATCATTTTTTGGTTCTATTGCTCTGTACAGGCTCCAAGGCTGTAATTTGCCCTTATCCATTTGTTGATTTTGGCGATGTTTGCTTACTTAACTTCTTCAGTTACTTTCTTCCTGACTTATTTACTTCCTCACTTATCTACTTTTTCAAGAATAGGCCCATTCCGTTTCTAGGCCAGAGGTTGTAAGAGGCCATCAAACCTGGCTTGGTTTTTGGGTTTATTTTGTGTTGTTATATGTTTTTACGGATGCTTACTGGTTTTTGTTGTGTTTGATTCAGTTTTTCAGTACTAAGCCAAGAGAATGGCTGAAAAAACATCTATGAAATTACCTATTTTGTGTTGGGTGGGACATAAAATCTTAATTCAGTAAATTAATTTTTGTTTGACTGGCAAGTTGACTGTCGACCGCTACCTCTGTTGTAATGGCTGTTTTCCAGTTAAACATGGTTCAACCAGTTCCACTTGGTCATCTACCTCTACCTGTTCTGGGCCACGTGTCAGTCCCGGGGCTGTAAGCAAGTGGGTGTCTAAGTAACTAAGTAAGTAACAAATTTTTGAAGCGCTGAAACCAGAATAGGCCCTATCCATGTCCAAGTCGGATGTTATAGGAGGTGAGTAAACCTGGCTTTGGTTTTTTGGGTTAATTTTATGTTGTAGCATATTTTGTTGCGCATGCATGTTTACTCTTGTTGTGTTGGCTTTAGTTTTTCAGTACTAAGCCAAGAGCTGGGCTTGGAAGAACGTCTCTGAAATGAGCTATTTTGTGTCCGGTGGGACATAAAAGCACAACTCAATCAGTCCACCTCTTCAGGAAGAGAACCTTATGGGATGAGAGATGCATTTTTTGCGGAGTAGTTGCTGTTCCTGTCAACAAACTAGTGTTGTCAGAGCACTGAAGCAATCTGTTTGTTGACTAATGTATGTGCAGATATATGAGTTGAAATCTGCATTTGACAGGTGGGTGTATTTTGATACGGAGTGTAGGGCTGTGATGTAGGTGAGCAAGATCAGTTTGGTGGATCTGGCGGGCAGCGAGAGAGCCGACTCATCCGGTGCCACTGGCGTCCGGCTCAAGGAAGGTGCAAACATCAACAAGTCACTAACGACGCTCGGCAATGTCATCTCAGCACTCGCCGAAGTGGTGAGTGCTCTAATAATGCTAGTTGTTTTAACTCTGCTTAGTTTTTACTTACTTATCACTTATTGAAGTTGAGTTATCCTACAGTTAATTGGGCACATGGTGGTAAAAGTGAAAGGTAAAGGCTTCCCATACTCGTTACCAAGCATTGGACCCAGAGCTGTTTCTGGTGTACAGGCAGTCAGCCCGCATTCAGCTGGTGGTAAGCTGCCAATACTTTCCGCCAGTCCTGCGTTTACCTTCCCAGCCGCAGAGCATCACTGCCCCTTGGCTGGTACCAAGTTATACTGCTTGGTGACAGTGGTGTGAACAAGGTTGTTACACAGCTTTTGCGCCGAGTAGGATTTGAACGCCCCGACCTGTTGATCGCACGTCTAACGCTCTACCCATTGCTCTACCGCACCACCTTTGGCACATGGTGGGCTGTGCAAAATGGCTCAACTGATCAGGATGCATTCTGGGGGCTGACTCATGTGGGTCCAACGCTGCCAAGATGGTGATGCTGTCTTTTGCCATGTTACTTTGGGCACTTGTTATGAAGTGGTGTTTAGACATTATGGTATAGATGATTTATTGTTGTTGTATTGTAAATGTTATGTATAGAGACAATGTAGGTAACACCACTGAAGAGAATCATAGCAACTCCTTCCTAATCCACATGCACTATTTGCTGTCAGCAAGGACAGGCAGGCAATAAAATTTCACTCCAACGAATAACTCCATTTCTTAACTGGATTGCCAGCTAACACAAGTGGACCTATGTGATGGCCATAGAATGGTCAAGTGTTGTGTAGGTATAATATTTAGTGAGAGCATATTAATACAAAAGTAGTTATAATTTGCAGGCAAGTAAGAAAAAACGCCGATCAGACTTCATTCCGTACCGCGACTCTGTTCTGACGTGGCTTCTTCGTGAAAATCTCGGTCTGTATTTTACAGTTTTTAAAAATCATTTGTTTGTTGAATTGATATGGAACTGACTTGTCATTTGAGAATTTTGACACTGTTTCAATGATTTGCATTTGGTAATGACATGCATGCTTATTGCTTAAATGGATAGAAATGTCTCTGTACAACATTGTGCCATAGTTTGAACCTACGTGTATGCTTCAACCAGTTGTTGAGTTTGTGTGCTGTAAGAAATACTACAATATATGTGCGATCTTATTTGTTACTGGGCGGCCTAATGGGCCAGTATTGTATTGCTGTCTGGCGTCTGTCGTCGTCGTCTGTAACGCTGCCAGCGGGCCAGCCAGCCGCTGGGAGCATGGGAATGTGGCGTGGGCATGCTGCTGGCGGTCGGGCTATCCGGCCGCCATGCACGTGGATGGTCGGCACGCCGGCGGCCGGGCGACCGACACTGCACGGCGGGCCAGTTGTGTTACGTCCCGTTAGGGCGACACCTTGTTTTATGTGTAATGGAATATTTATGTTATCCTTTTATTGTAGGAACGTTTACAGCCAGTATTGGTCAGTTGTTTGTGTTTTGTGCTAGTTTTGTGACATATATGTCTAGCTCTGTGTTTCTGCCTAGATGTCTGTGTTGACTTGATAATCAGATGTTCCATATGCGCATACTTAGGAGGAAACTCGAAGACTGCAATGGTTGCGGCAATCAGTCCAGCTGACATTAACTATGAAGAAACACTCAGCACTCTCAGGCATGGTGCTTTTATTATTTCCAGTATTATTTCCTGTCTATCATCTGATGGATCATATCTTCATGTGTATGAATATTTATAAGTGTCATAGAAAGCACCACTGGTCCTGCCTTTATTGCCTATTAGTTTAGCTGATTGTGCATTTGATTCTGAGATCTCTTTGGTGCAAAAAAACTACGTGTAGTTAGATGCCATTCCTGATACAAACTACTGAGTGAAAAATCTTTGCAGATCTTGGGCATGTCCAGACAGCCAGCATTTTTTTGCTGGTGACAGCAAAGTCAGCGATTACTCACTGGATGGAAAGCAGCAGAGTTTTAAAAATGGACATTCCATCGGTGATAGACGTAAGCAAAAACAAAAACTAACATGTCGTCGGCAAACGAGGAATTAACTAATCGATACCTTCTTTAACTCGGTGTGAATGCTATGTAATAACTTTGAAGTGCATTATTTTTATTTTTCTCACTATCGAAAACCAAATGTATTGTCATTTTCGCAAGTTTGCAAAACAAACGTAAACAAACAACGTCTGTTTTTAGCACTCAGCTAAGATTTTTCTGCTGTTTCTGCTGCTGGCAGTGTAGTCAGGCAATTTCACAATTTTTCTGACTTTGCTGGCCTCAGCGCTGGCAGTCTGGACAACACCCTCGTGTTAACTGTTTTGGAGAAATAACTGTATGCAACGCCGTCATTATTGTTGTTTAGGTATGCTGATCGTGCCAAGCAGATTGTGTGCAAGGCGGTTGTCAATGAAGATCCAAATGCCAGACTAATTCGTGATCTGAAAGCGGAAGTTGAGAGACTGAGGGAATTGCTTCGCCTTGAATCTAACGCTGGTCAGACGCTGATTTTACCTTTTTTTCTTTTGGACTGTTTACAGTGTGATCTGTAGAGTTCGGCAGTTGTTACCATTGCTTATACTCTTTTCATATATACAGGAGTGACGGTTTTTAGGCTTAATAATGCATGAAATTTTTCTGATGGCCGGGCTCTTTCCAGACCTATTGAAGTACTGTCCTCCTGCTGTTAAGAACACGTTGATGCCACCTCGCTCGCACTAAATGCATATGCATATAGCATGATAAGTGTCAGATGAGCATATCTTGTGGTCAGGAGCATGCTGGAGTTGTACGCGTTGAGCTCGGAGGAGCTGGATTTTATTATTGATGCTGCATATACTGATTAGAATTAGATTTTTGATATTTCTCGTTTTATTGTGCACTGAGTTGGTCTTTTTTGATTGCATGTTTACTGTTTAGCCTTAGTCCTTTTAATTTTTTTTTTGCTGTGTATTATTGTACGATCTTAATAGTAATAATTGTCACCATAATAGCCTCCTGGTGACTCTGGCTAGTAGAGGCAAAGTGTATTACTTTGAACATGGCTAACTGAACTGTTGCTTTTTTCAGTTGTACTGCGTAACATTAGTAGTAGTAAGATTACCCTTGGTCTCTTGTTTCGAGCAAAATGCTACATAGATTAGCGTGTATTTTTGTATTCTGGGGTCAAAATCTCGACATTCATGAGCAGTTGTAGAAATATCTTATTTGTATGTCCCTATAGGGCTTGAGAGATTCGTCTAATGATTACTGATTGCCCCGGGGGTGGTAATGCACCTTGATTCATTTTTTTATTTTGGTGCTATATAAATTGTTTGTTTGTTCATTTACCTTTCTTTCTTACTTTTTTCCTTTCATACTTTCTCCTTTCCTTATACTTTCTTGTTACTTATTTACTTCCTTACTCGTTTACTTCCTGAGTTATATATCTTAATTCTTCCAGAATAGGCTTGTTCTGTTTCCAGGCAAGAGGTCATAAGAGGCAACCAAACCTGGCTTTAGTCTTTTTGGGTTCATTTTATGTTATAGTACATTTTGTTATGGATGCATGTTTGATTTTGTTTTCAGTACTAATTCAAGAGATTAGTTGGGAAGAACGTCTCCGAAATGACCTATTTTATGTCGGGTGGGACGTAAAACTTTAACTCAATCAGTTGATTGTTTGATCAACTCACTGTCACCAGCTGTTGTTTAACCGGCCTTTTTTCGGAGTTATTCTAGACTGGTCCAGGTCCCCGAAAGAGAAAACTCAGGTATAATTGGAGCAGTTTGATGCCCTTCATGTTACTGAACTGACAGTGTCAAAATGCTGCATCCAGTCCGCAGGAATCACTCTCTTCATCCTTTCATGGTCGACCAACTGACTGTCTGAAGGAAAGGATGCCACACCTTTTATGTTTTTCCATTGTCATTACCCACTTAGTATGTATATTTTCATTGGGGAACGATTGCAAAACAATGGTCAAAATTTGTCACTTTGTGCATGTTGCTTGCCAGACGTTGGTAAAGAGAAAATCATCAGTGATAGCCGTCGGAACTCGCTGGTTACCGATAGCAACGAGGATGCTGCAGAGAGGCTGCGAATCTCGGAGAAGTTGATATCAGAATTGAACGAAACATGGGAAGAAAAGTTGCAAAAAGCGGAGCAGATCAGAAAAGAACGGTATGTTGTCAGTTTCTGACTGCAGTGTTGTTTTCATTTGCTATGCATTATTGTAAGAGATGTCAGTCTCAAATTACTTAAGAAAATGTGAAAGTAATGAAAGTTAAATCAGTTGTATTGTGAATGTTTATTAGATTTTGTGAGTTGCCTCTCCTGCATTTGTTGTGCTTCTGTTTGTTTATGATGTAATTAAATAAGTAAATCATTTACACAGTACTTGAGCCATACCTTAAGAAATTATAGTTTATATTTTGTGTTAGCATATTGCAGTCTTGAAAAATACAAACAGTTTCATATAACTTGGGAATGTTTGAGAGCTCTGGTCATAAAAATATGATCAGTTGTATTGCTGCATTATCGTTGTAAAATACACGGAATACACAAACAAATGACACCATAAACTATCACTAATTACTTTGACATATTATTAAATAAATTAGTAAAAATATTTTACGTTATTAAATTTCAGTTAATATGTCACAAACTTGCAATATTTCCACACTCAGACATCATTTATTTGTCATGTGTCTGTTTAAAATTCCTGTTCATTGCACAAGATGTCCGAGATGTCACAATTTGGCATTTGAAATTTCTGTTTGTTGCCCATTCTTTCTTTACATGTTTTGCAAAACGTTCAAGGAACATGTTTAAAGTTGACAGCATTTTGCCAAAAAGTTTTGGAAGTTCCAATTTTTTGGGAACATGATGTAGTTTTATAAAAGTTTTTAGTTTGCTGCCGGTCATGTTGAATGCTTTCACTCTTTTGACGGTACTGACTGAGCCTGTTAATGATGAAAGTCATTGGCCACAATTCTCAAGAGTTTTTTTAAAGATATGTTTCGGGTACACGCAGTAACCAATTTACAAATGAACTTGTGCCTATGACTAAGGGTTAGAGTTTATGGTAGGTTTAAGTGTTGGTTGGATTTGAAGGTACAAGTTGGATTCAGTTGACATGCTGATGACATCTGGTAGCTATATAATATCTCTTGTGTGTGGTATGTTTATTGTAACATGAGATTAATTGTGAATGTGTCACAGTGAAACAGTGCTTGCGGAAATGGGAGTGGCTCTGAGGGAAGACAGTACTTTGGTTGGAGTTTTCTCACCAAGAAAGGTGGAAATATATTTATTTATTTGCTGTTGTGATAAATTGGTTGTTTTTACTGTGCTTAAGAACCAGTTATTTTTGTATTTTTCACATGCATGTGTTTCACTGTCTGTTGGCAGTGATTTAATTATTATAGATCGTCCAAGGTTTTGAAAGATGGAAAAATGGCAAGCATTTGTGACTTTAAAACCCACTGATTCACAAATTAAGTTTAAATCCCAACCAAGGATGATCGGAATGAATGCAGGGTTGACCTGAACGATAAGGCTGTCTCATGATTAACTGGCAGTGGTCAGGCTGGTGCTGGTGTTTGTAACCAGATAGATCATGAAGAATACTATTACCCATCAGGATGTCGAAAGTATTTCAAGCTGAGATCTATGCTGTACTACAGTGTGCAAAGCTTTATAGCCTGCTCTGTAGAAATAGTGCGTCAGTTTGAATGTGCTGTGACAGTCAGGCAGTGCTGAAAGCACTGATAACGTCAAAGGTAAATTCTGCCCTCGTTGCAGAGGCAGTCTGTGCCCTGAAAGAGCTATTAGTGCACAATAGTGTCTGACTGGTGTGGACACCAGGGCACTGCGGCATTCTAGGGACTGAAACTGCAGACGGCTTATCAAGGCAAGCCTCTTCAACTAAATATACCTGTCAGGAACCAGTTCTTGGCATTGCGCCACCAACTGTACGTAATAAATTACAACATTGGGCATACAGAGAACAGTGGAAGAAATCGCAAGAAGCAGGCTAAACAACTTCTGAAACAAGCAAATCTTAGCTTTAAATTGAAGACCTGTGTGACTTAATTTATGACTTGTTACTGCTACTATTACTGTGGTGTGGACACAATGCAAGTAACACTTTGTTTAGGAGAAATTTATCGTCTTTTCCATAATCAGAATGCACTCATTGCCTTTAGCAACGGCATGCGGGCAGTAAATCTTTGATCCGCTAATATCCTCCAGCTCTTAACCGGGGGTGCCAGTTAACACAGGTTCATAAAACAATGTTGTGCATGATGGCTGTGGACTGTGCAGACGCCGCACCTGGTGAACCTGAACGAGGACCCGTTGATGTCGGAGTGTCTGCTCTACTACCTGAAAGACGGCCTGACGAAGGTGGGACAGCCAAGCAACTTAGAGATCCAGCAGGACATCCAGCTGAGTGGCGCTCACATCCTCAACCATCACTGCACATTCTTCAACAGAGACGGTATGATATGATACGATACAGTGTACATGCATACATACACGTATCTATAAAGTGTCAGAAATCGTAAAATGAATCTGAGGCACTAACACGGGGTGACAGACGGAAAAAACAGACTGGAATAGATGAGATTTTAGTTGGCGTTTGAAGGCTGATAATTAGTCGATACGGCGAATGTGTTCAGGCAGAGATTTACAGATAGATGGTGCAGAAACGGAAAGGACCCGTGATGAATAGGTGCTAGTGATGCTGTATGGTCTGGCCAGAAGATTCATGTTAGAAGAATGTGAAGGTAGTGAACGATTAGTTCAGAGAGGTAGGGAGATTGGGTTGTATGAAGTGTTTTCCTGGTGATGAGGCAGAGTTTGTGTTGATTAACTGTCAACCAATGTAAATCGCGGTGAATGTTTGTAGAGCTTATAGTCCACGGTGCCTCTGCAACGACCTGCGCTAGAACATTTGGAATGCTGTAGCCTATCAATGTTAGCCTGCGACATGCTATATAGAATACTGTTACAATAATCAAGTCTACTGCCAACAATGGAAACCGCCATAGCCTTGTTTGCATCAAGTGTCAAGAGTGGACGTATGTGACGCAGCGCACAAATGTGGTAGTGACAGAGGCGAGTGACATCAATGACGTGCTTGTTGATAGAAAGCGTTGAGTCGAGCGTCACTCCGAGTAGTTTGATGTCATCAGTGAACTGCATGTGAGCTCCTGTGACATGAACGCCTTGCGACTTCAATTGACTTGTGACAACTGCTGGCTTGTACCGAAAACCACAGCATCCGTTTTAGTTGGGTTCAGGAGACGCGCGTTTTCAATGAACCATCATGACACGTTGCTTGCAGAACTGTTTAACTAGTGCTGAAAAGCTTAATTTACTGCACGGTACCATTACAAACGAACTAAAAACAAAAACGGTAACCGATTAACACAGAAGATCCAGTCCAAGTCCTGCGTGCATGAAGGCAGTCCTGAATAGAGGGAGAAGTCCTCCGTGGCAAGGATTTAATGGCTAACTGTGTCGTTGCTACAGTTTATTGCTCCATTTAACACTGATTTGTCATCAATGCGGGTTCAATCACACACCCCTCACGATCAGAAGTGACTTGCCTTTGATGTGGCCCACAATATCAGACAGAAATGCCAGGACATGCTGCCACGATCTCTGAAGTTTATCAGCTTACTGCAGAATAGAAATGCATATATTATTATCATTATCTTCAGATTTGTCCTTAGGATCCAGACAGTCCACTGCCATGTAAAAATTCGAAAGTAGTTATTTATTCACATGTCCCTATGTCGCCAAATCATGCTATTTGGTACAGGGTAAGGGTGATGATTATATATAGTTGGGAAGGTAACCCTAGGTCCAGCTTGTGTTAGTGCATTATTACTGTATCAAGGCTTATGGAAAGGGAGATGGAACATCTTACCTGCTCAGTACCTTTACCTTTCTATCTGTTCAATTCTGTTGCATAGGTAAAGTGTCACTGCTACCTTGTGATGGTGCACTCTGCTACGTTAACGGTCAACTGGTTGCCACGGAGACCATTCTGAAAACGGGTTCACGTGTTATATTCGGAAAGAGTCACGTATTCCGATTTAACCACCCAGAACAAGGTGCGTAGTGGATTAGAACTTAAAACTGCTGTCTTTTAGTATTATTTGATTAATTAATTAACGTTAGTGTAATATATAAGTAAGTAAGTAAGTAAGTAAGTAATTCTTTATTAGAATGTGTCAAACGCACAAACTGTACAAAAATAGGGTACACATTACAATGCATACGCTACAAACATTACAGTACATACAATGAAAC
>Ga0209363_1000269_pt1 | contig 18779 bp, 19 predicted proteins | sample WorMetexBAHAMAS3_FD_187385 | JGI IMG/M metagenome (GOLD analysis project Ga0209363, IMG submission 187385) | Marine gutless worms symbiont microbial communities from Max Planck institute for Marine Microbiology, Germany - Inanidrilus exumae... | ecosystem: Host-associated > Annelida > Digestive... | reverse complement strand
GCGGCACGAACCATCCCCGATCTCTGGGACGCCATCGCCGACGCCATCGAAACCTTCGAATCCGACGAATGCCTCAACTACTTCGTCAATACAGGTTATGACCCGGTATAAATTGAACCCGCTCTAGCATGCTCGATGGTGTCGGCGAACCGTTTGAACAGGCGCCGGAACAGGCGCTCGACGGCAAGTCCCCCACCACCATCAGCAGGATTGCCAGCCCCATCATCGCCAGGTGGCCGGTGCCCTGACCCGCCGACACATGGTTGACAATCTCCGGGCCGATCTCGTGCAGGCGAGGCAACGCCCCGATCATCAGCGCGAGTCGCTCCCTGAGCAGGGCCAGGGCATTGTCTGATTCACCGACGAGGTCCGCTTCACGTCCGCCCGTGTCGACCGCCGCCTTGTCCAGTTGGCGGAGCAACAGCTCGCGTACCTCCGAATCCGACAGTCGCGACAGCAGGGTGCGGATCTCATCGCGGGTCATCTGCTCGGGAAGGGGCTCTGGTTCGCTGGGAACTGCCGCGGGCTGCGACACGGTCCCGATCACCGGCGCCGCGCCGGAGGCCGCGCTTCCTGTGGAGACGACGGCGAGCCAAATGGCCACAGCCATCATGGCCAGCAACGAAAGGCGTCCAGCCAAGAGTCCACTAGGGATCGGGTGTCGTGGAACCATCGGTGCTAAACTCCCCGATGACCGTATCCCATAGTCGGGACCGGAGGCCAAGTCCCGGCGCCAACGCCTAGTACGGCGTTCCCTGCTGGCGGCCGTGCTTGAGGGCCTTTGCGTGCCACTCGAACTCGTCGAGAAAACGGGCGACGCGCCGCTCGTGCGCTGCATCCAGCGGTGTGCCGTCGTCCTCGAACTGGTCCTGCACCTTCGGCATCGGGAAGATGGAGGAAATGCTGGGCATGCCGAGCTCGGCGAGGGTCATCCGAAGCTGCATGGCCGCGCGCACGCCGCCGAACGGGCCGGCGGAATAGCAGGCGATGGCCGACGGCCGCCAGAACCATTCCTCCAGGAAATGGTCGAGCAGGTTCTTCAGCGCCGGCGGAATGCCATGATTGTATTCGCCGCTGACGACGAGGAACCCGTCGGCGGCGCGGATGATGGTGGCGAGCTCCTCCAGGGGTGCCGGCGCCTCGCCCTTCGGATACTCCTTGTACATCTTGTCCAACAGCGGCAGTGGATGTTCGGCGGTGTCGACGAAGGCCACCTCGTGGCCGCGCTTACGAAGCTGATTCAAAAGGAAACGAGCAAACTTGATGCCCTGGCGGCCCGTGCGGACCGATCCATACAACACGACAAAGCTGAGTGACATAACGATACCTCGATGATGCTGAACGACGGGCGAGTCGCACGCGAAGACGTCATTTCGTGGCGGCTGTCCTTTCGGTTATCCGCGGCCGGAGACGGGAAGCGCCACGCCGGTGACCACCCGCGCCGCATCGGAGGCCAGGAAGGCAATGACGTCGGCGATCTCCTCCGGCTTGACCCATTTGGACGGGTCGGCATCGGGCATGACCTCGCGGTTCTGCGGGGTGTCGATGGTGCCGGGGAGGATGGCGTTCACCCGCACGCCGCGGGCCTTGGTTTCCTTGGACAGGCTCTCCGTCAGGCGCAGCACCGCCGCCTTCGATGCGCTGTAGGCGGCGAGGCCCGTCGGGGCGGAGAGCGCCGCACCGGCGGAGACGTTGACGATGGATCCGCCGCCCTGCTCCAGCATTGCCGGCACCACCGCGCGACAGGTGAGCAGGGTGGTCCGCACGTTCACCGTCATCATCATGTCCCACGTGGACAGCTCTTCTTCGTCCACCGTTTTGCCGCCGCGAAAGCCGCCGACGGTGTTGACCAGCGCGTCGATACGGCCGAAGCGCTCCAGCGCGGACGCGACCATGCCTTGGACGCTGTCCTCCGCGGTGAGGTCGATGCCGCCGCACAGCAGGTGGTCGCCACCGGGCCCGAAGGCCTGCTCCAGTCGATCTTGCGACCGGTCAATGAGCACCAGCTTGGCGCCAGCCGCGCCAAAAGCGTTCGCCACCGCCCGGCCCAGATTGCCCACCGCCCCGGTCACGATGGCGGTCTTGTTCGATAGGTCCGTCACGTCATTTCCCCTGTCGTTGTTACTCCTCGGTGAGCAGGACCCCATGGCCGTCCGGATCGCGCACCATCACCGCCGAGTCGAAACCCAGTGCGTCGTCACCCGGATCAATGGCGCCGGGCGACACCCAATCGAAACGGCCGGCGCGAACGCCCGTGGCCGCGCCTTCGGCGTCGCCCGTCTCGATGGTGATGTGCCAGTGCCAGAGGTCGTTGGCCTGGGTGTCCACCGGCGTCGGCCGTCCGGTGCTCGGCGCCAGATACTCCAGGAACTCGATGGCCATCCCGCCCGCCGGCGCCTTGAGGCCGGTGATCCGCAGCCGCGCGCCAAACACGTTGTTCAGGCGCTCCTGCTCGATCCCGTAGTTCTCGGACTCGCCGACAACCCGGAAGCCAAGGGCGTCGCGCCAGAACCGCAGGCTGACTTCCGTGTCGTCAACGACGATAGCGGTATGGTCGATGCCGAGGAACAGGGAGTCCGTGGACTGCCACCGTTCCTCACCCTTGCCCGGCGGAAACTCCAGGATCTCCAGGTGGTTCCCGTCCGGATCGCGGAAGTAATATGCGGCGATGCCGCCGGCGTTGGGGTTCCAGTCCGGCAGCACCTGCGGCCCGGTGGAGGCATGGGTCACGCCGTGGCGGCGAAGGTGCGCGTACGCCCGGTCCATGTCGCTGACGATGATGGCCACGTGCTGGAACCATTGGTCGTTGCTGCGGGTGTTCACCGGGTTTGGCCGCCCTTCGGGCGCCAGGAAATCCACTAGCTCGATGTGCTCCTGCCCGAGGCGCAGGCGGACGATCCGGGCACGCATCCCGAAGACGCCGAACAGACGGGCGTAGTCGCCGCCGGCCACCTCCACGTCCGAGACGACCTCGAAGGGCAGGACCTCGGTGTAGAAGGGAAGCGCGCGTTCCATGTCGCTGACGGTGATGGCGACGGAATCCACCCGCTGGGTGATCTGGGCCAGGGCCCGGCCGCCGATAAGCAGGCCTACCACCAACGCCAGCACCAAGGCGAGCACGCAGGGACCCAAGAGTCGAAGCAGCACCGGCATCTTGCGCGTCCTCCCTTTCTACGCTGGTTTGCCGACGATGGCGGCCAGGATAACGCCGTAGACCACGTGGGCCACCATGGCGGCCATCATCGGCATGCCGAAGCCGAAGAAGAAGGGCATACCGGCCAACGGCACCACAACCACCATCGCCACCAGCCACAGCAGGACACCCCACAAGGCGCCCCTGACCAACTGCGGGCCGGGGAAGTGGCGGTAGGCGAGGATCATGTAACCGAGGGGAAAGCCGATCAGGCCGAGGCCGAAATGCACCACCGCGCCGACGATGTGGCCCGGCGGCAGGCCGACGATATTGGTGACGAGATCGGCTGGGCTCATGGGCGGGATACCCAGCATGTTCGGCGCGCCGAACCGCATCATCATTTCCAGCACCACCGTCGCCACCACGGCGGCGATGGCGAGCCGCATGCCCTTGGTGCGGACATCGGCGAACCCGGTGGCGACCACGTTCGACATGGGGGGACTCTCCTTCGCTTTGCAGTTCAATCCAGGGACAGATCGGGTAAGGGCATGCTAGGCCGTCCGAGCGCCTAGGTGGTCTCCCAGCCGGAGACCCCAGACGAAGATGGTCAGTGCCGGATTCACCCGGCTCGATCGCGGCAGCACGCTGCCGTCGCCCACGTAAAGCCCGTCCATTCCGTGCACCTTGCCGTCGGCGTCCACCACCGACGTTTCCGGGTCATCGCCGGTGACCATGCTGCCGAGCGCATGGGCGGTGCCGGCCATGCCCATGTACTTGTCCACGCCCACCAGACCGGCCCGCAGCAGCCGGGCGATCCAGGCGCCGACGATCCGCCGGTGCTCCCGATGCGACGCCTTGATGCGATGCAGGTCGTAGTCCATCACCGGCGTGCCTGTGCCGGCGCAGGACACGATGCGGTTGTCGGGATGGGAGCCGTCCTCGGTGGTGACGAAGAAGCCGATGGCCCTGGCGCCGGCCGCCCGCACCACGAACTTCGGCACCGCGGCGGGAAGCTGGGCGCCGAGGATATCGCCGTCGATCCAGCCGAGGCACTGGATGGTGGAGTGGGGGAAGGCGTCGTTGTACAGGATCGCCGTCTTGCGCAGCACGTCGTTGCGGGTGAACGGCGAGAAGCCGAGCACCGCCGAGTTGATGTGGATCTTGAAGTTGGCACCCACCGCGCCGGCGCTCGGCAGGCTGGAGATCAGCCCGGTGGCGTGCAGGTGATCCTCAAGGATCCGGGGCGACGTCATCGCCCCAGCGGCCAGCACCACCGCCTTGGCGGTGTAAGTGGAGCCGTCGGCACATCGCACGCCGGTTATCGCCTTGTCGTCGCCGGGCGACGACAGCAGCGCCGCCACCGGCTTATCGGTGAGCAGGGTGAAGTTGGGCTTGTCCTCGATGTGCTCCAGCAGGCACCACTCGGCGTCGGACTTGTAGCCCGACACCGACGCGTAGCCATCGAAGTGCTTGGCCTCCTCCGGATCGTCGAGGATGGACTTCTTCAGTCCGAGGGGCAGGAGCTCCGGCTTCCACGCCGGATCGGCACCGGTGATGGAATCGAGCAGCGCCTGCAGCTCGGGCTCGTTGTCGAAGGTGTCCACGTGGAGCAGTGCCTCCGCCGTGTCGTAGTAGGGCGCCAAGGCGTCGTAGCCGATGGGCCATCCGAGGCACTGATGTTCCGGATCGGCCTCGAACTCATGGGGCGAGTAACGCAGCAGGGCGGCGCCGTACCACTTGGTCTTGCCGCCTACGTTGTAGTACTCGCCGGGGATGAACTCGTGGTTCTGGCCGTCGACCCAGGTCTCCTTGTTCTTGAACGCGCCGTCGTTGAAAACGGTCTTGGTGTCCAGCGTCGAGCCGTCGCGCGGCAGGTGTGCGCCCTTTTCCAGCAACAGCACGTTGCGGCCGGCATTGACCAGCGCGTAGGCGGCGGCGCCCCCGGCACCGCTGCCGATGATGATCGCGTCGTACGCTTCCGTCATGGTCTGCGTCCCTGTCCTCCGACGGGTCCCGGATCAGGCTCCCGCCGTATTTGTTTGTTCATCTTGGTGTGCGTGTCCCGGCACGTGGCCGCAGTGGATGCACCGGTAGGCATCGTCGTGGTTCAGCTTGGCGCAGAACCAGCCATGGCCGAGCCTGGCCAGGCGAAAGAACTCCACCACGGCCAGCATCCCGAGGACGGGCGCGGTGAAGTAGAGCCACAGAAATCCCAACTCGCCGGAGGGCGCCGCCGAGGCGAAGGTCCGCGCCGGATTGATGCTCATCCCCGATAGCGGTGCCAGAACGGCGATGTAGCTCGCCACCATGATGCCGGCGAACAACCCCACCAGCGGCATCAGCCGCGGCCATGAGAGGGCGGTGGCGATCATCAGCATCAGGCCGAAGGCCATGGCCACCTCGGTGAGATAGGCGGTGGCGATGCCTGCGTGGCCCGGCAGGGTGTTGACGAACCGAACCGGCGACTCGGAAAAGGCGGAGCCCAGCGCCGCCCAGACCAGAAGGACGCCGACGGTCCCACCCACGAACTGGGCGAGGATGTAAAACATGGCGTCCACCGGCTTCACCTTGCCGAGCCGCAGGAAGCTCAGCGTCACCGCCGGGTTGATGTGGGCGCCGGACCGCTTGCCCCACGGCGAATAGATGATGGCGACCGCCGTCAGCCCCATGGCGAGGCCCATCAGCCCGAGGCGCACGCCACCGTCGGGGATCGCCTCGCGCACGGCCGAACCGGGGTATTCGAGCACGGTGGCAAACACCCCTGCGGAAACCATGAAGGTGCCGAGCCCCCAGGCTTCCATAAGGTATTCCGGCCAGTGCTCGCGCAGAGCCTGGGCGGCGGTGAGCGGCTCGGACGACATCTTTGGCCCCCGAAACCTCCTTAGCCGCCGGTCTCGAAACCCGGATACAGGGTCATGCCACCGTCCACGTACAGAGAGATGCCGTTGACGTAGTCCGAGTGGTCGGAGGCCAGCCACACGGCGGCGCGGCCGATGTCGTCGGGTTCACCGATGCGCTTGTAGGGCACCAGCTTCATGAGTTCCGCATACGCCTCGGGTGTGCCCCATGCGTCCATGTTGATGGGCGTGCGAATGGCGCCGGGTGAGATGGAGTTGACCCGAATCCGCCATGCCGCCACTTCCTGGGCGATGGACTTCATCATCAGCATGACGCCGCCCTTGGACGCCGCGTAGTTCACGTGCCCTGCCCAGGGAATGACGTCGTGGACGGAGCTCATGCAGATGATCTTGCCGGCGGCGCACGACACGTCCTTGACCACGCCGCGGCGCTTGAACTCGCGGACCGCTTCCCGCGCGCACAGGAACTGGCCGGTGAGGTTCACGTCGATGACCTTGTTCCACTGGTCCAGGGTCATCTCGTCGAAGGCAGCGTCCTTCTGCAGGCCGGCGTTGTTCACCAGGATGTCGATGGTGCCGAACTCCTGGAACATGGTCCGGAACATGGCCTCCACCTGGTCCTCCTTGGACACGTCGGCCTGGATGGCCATGGCCTCGATGCCGCACCGGCGCTTGATCTCCTGAACCGTCTCCTCGGCCTTCTCCGCACCGGAGGAGTAGTTGACCACCACGTCCGCACCGGCGTGACCCAGGGTGATGGCCACGCTCTTGCCGATGCCCGAACTGGCGCCGGTGACCAACGCTTTCTGGCCCTTCAGCACCACCTGCTGTTCGAGGGACGGGAGGACAACCGGCGGATAGGATTCGGAAGGCTTGTCATTCATCGGATCTTCTCCCGCGCGTTCCTGATGAGATTTCGATGACCGTGAGGGTCCATGGGTTACGTGTTCACAGCCTGCTGGGTTCCAACCCGAGACAGCGGCGAATGTCCGCCGAGTCCACCGGCGATCGGTCGAGATCGAACACCGTCGCTGTTTCCTCCAACGAGAAGGACTCGCCGGGCGCCAGCGTGGTCACCGGGCCGTGGAGCTCCAGCTCGAAATAGGGATAGTCCGCGGCGTTGAACACCTCCACCACGCAGCCATGAGCGTACTGTCGTTCGGGGTACGCCGGCACCGTTTTCCGCAGGCCCACGAGTCCGTAATCACCGACCTCGATCACCGCCAGCACCCGTCCCATCTCGGCGTCGACGCCGTACTTGAACTTCACGGCCTCGTGGCAGGAGATCACCGCGCCGCCATCGACGAAACGGACCACCCGGTCCCGGACCTCCGCGGAGACGCCTTCGTTGTCGAAGGTTCGCAGCCCCTGGGGGAAGTGGGAGCCGCGTCGGGTCGGCAGGTAGACGGTCGCCGGCCGGTCGATCATCGCCACGTCCCACGGCGCCCAGGACACCTCCTGCTCGGCGCGGTTGTGCAGGGTGTGGACCACGCGCCAGGCGCCCGGCTCATCGCCGACGGTGACGGTCCGCTCGATCTGCACGCCGGTCTCGCGGCAGACGGGGCTGGTCATAACGGCCTGGCCCTTGCGGTCGTCGATGGCGATCTCGTAGGCGCCGCTGTCGAGATCGATGAACGGCACGTCGTCGCTCCAGCGGGTCTGCGGCGCCAGCCAGGTCTTGTCCCCACCCCACAGCAGGAAGCCCAGACGGCGCTTGCACGCGTGCACGTCGGCGATGGCGGAAACGTCCTGAACGCGGCCCTGACAGTCGGGATTGATGAACGACAGTTCGTGGCCATGCCACTGGATGCCCATCAGTCGTCCGCCCACCTGCGGCACGAGGATCAGCACCAGCGGGCCATGCTCCATCCGCCACGCGTCCCATCCCCGGTATTCCGCCCGGCGGATGCGGACGTCCGTCGCTGACGTCAACGTCAGACGCCCGGTCCCAGGGCGCGGTCCAGATTGAACGCGGCGCTGATCAGCGACAGGTGCGTGAACGCTTGCGGGAAGTTGCCGAGGCCCTCGCCGCGGTGGCCGGTCTCCTCGGCGAACAGACCCACGTGGTTGGCGAAGCTGAGCATGCGTTCGTACATCAGCCGCGCCTCGTCAAGCCGCGCGCGGTCATGCCGTCCGGCCCGCGTCATCGCCTCCACCAGCCAGAAGGTGCAGATGTTGAAGGTGCCTTCCTCGCCGCTGAGACCGTCCGCCGTTTCCTCGATGTTGTAGCGGTAGACAAGGCTGTTCGACGTCAGGCCACCCTTCTCCGGCGGCAGCAGCGTGGCGTCGAGGGTCTTCAGCATCCGCGGGTCGGTGGGCGACATGAAGAAGGTCAACGGCAGCATCAGGTTGGCGGCATCCAGGGAGTCGCTGCCGTAGTGCTGGACAAAGGCCTGGCGGCTTTCGCTCCAGCCGTTCGTGATGATGTCCTCGTAGATCTCGTCGCGCGTCTTGAGCCAGCGCTCGCGGGGCGCGGGAAACGACCGCTTGTCGGCGAGCCGGATGGCGCGGTCCAGGGCCACCCAGCACATCAGCTTGGAATAGACGAACTGCTGCTGGCCGCCGCGCACCTCCCAGACGCCTTCGTCCGGCCGCCGCCAGTTGTCACAAACCCAGTCGGTCAGCGCCCGGAGCGACGTCCACATGTCGTAGGAGATGGGCGCGCCGTGCTTGTTGTAGAGGTACGCGGCGTCCATCAGCTCGCCGTAGATATCGAGCTGCACCTGATCGTAGGCACCGTTGCCGATCCTGACCGGCTTCGATCCCATGTAGCCGTCCAGGTGGTCGAGGGTCTGCTCGGTGAGGTCCTTGCGGCCGTCGATCCCGTACATGATCTGCAACGAGCCGTTGGGACCCGGCTCCTTGCACAGCTCCGACAGGAAATGCATGAAGCGCTCGGCCTCTTCGGTGAGGCCAAGGCGAAGGAACGCGTACACGGTGAAGGCGGCGTCCCGGATCCAGGTGTAGCGGTAATCCCAGTTACGCTCGCCGCCGACACCTTCCGGCAGGCTGCACGTGGGCGCGGCGACGATGGCGCCGGTGGGCTCGTAGGTCATCAGCTTCAGCGCCAGGGCGGAGCGATGAACCGTCTCCCGCCAGCGGCCGGTATACCGGCACTTGCTGATCCAGCCGCGCCAGTAGGCGACGGTGCGGCGGAACAGATCCTCGGCCTCCTCCGCCGATACGGCGTATCCGCATCCCACCTCCGGCAGCAGGTGCCGCAGCACGAATACGGCCGTCTCGCCCTCGTGCAGGGTGAATTCGGCAACGACTCCGCCCTGATGTTCCTCGAGCGGCACCGTCGAGGCGAGGCCGAGCGTCAGTGACGGCGAAACGAACGTGGCACCGTCGTTGGTCACCGACGTCTCGTGGGCATCGCGGGCGTAGTTGAATGCCGGCCGGCATTCCATGCGGATCTTCAGCGCGCCGCGGACGGCGCTGATCCGTCGGATGATCTGGTGACGATGGCGATCACCGGAGACCGCCCGCCCGGCCGGCATGAAGTCGGTGAGTTCGGCGGCGCCGCCGGGGGCGAGGAAGCGGGTGATGAGAACGTTGGTTTCGGGCCAGTAGAACTGCTTGCAGGTCACGTCGTCGCCGACGGGTGCAATGCGGAACGTGCCGCCTTTCTGGTCGTCGAGAATGGCGGCGAAGACGCTCGGTGAATCGAAGTCCGGCACGCACAGCCAGTCGATAGCGCCGTCGATGCCGACCAGCGCCACGGTGTGCATGTCGCCGATCATTCCGTAGTTCTCGATGGGTTGATAAGGCATGCTCGCCCCCTCCGTTTCGCCGCAGCGCAGCCTCGGTCTGGCGTGTGCCCACCGAAGTCGCGTCTCGATCCAACCGCTTGGATGTCGGTTCGCCGCCGGCGGTTACAAGCTGGTAAAGGGAAGCACGGTGTCCGGAGCGGCCCGCTAGTCGCTTTGACGGGCGGCGAGGATCGCCTTCACCAGATCGTCGGGCACCTCGCTCGGCACCGGCGCGTCCGGGACCTTGAACGCCGCCTTGCCCGCGACAACAGTGGCGCGGTAGGCCCGGAGGTAGCTTCGGCAATTGGCGCACACGGCCAAGTGAAGCTCGAAAACGCGTTTCTGGATGGGCGTCAGGCGTTCTTCTTCGTAGTCGAGGATGAAATCCTCGAACTCGGCGCACGTGATCATCAGCGGCGCGCGAAACATCATCGCCTTCGCTTCGGCCCACAGCGTTCGCCAGAAGCTCATGGTCCGCTCCCCCGCCAAACGGACTCCAAGAGCTTCTTCAACGCCGCCCGCGCCCGGTGCAGCCGCACTTTGACCACGTTCTCCGAGACATCGAGCAGCGCTGCGACGTCTTGCGTCGAAAGTTCTTCGATGTCGCGCAGCATCAGGACGATACGGTAGTTTTCTGGCAGCTCATCGATCTTCGCCAATATGAGCTCGCGAGTCTGCCGCTCGGCGACAAGCTCGTCGACGGATTTCGGAATCTGCCAGAAGGGCTCGACGCGGCAGCCGTTGGCATCGAAGTCGGGCATCAGGTCGTCGATGGACGTTTCCGGCTTCCGCTTCCGGGACCGCAGCTTCATCAGGCAGGCGTTGACGGTGATCCGATGCAGCCAGGTGCCGACGTCGGCGCGTCCCTCGAAGCTATCGATGCGCTGAAAGGCGGAAAGGAACGACTCCTGCACACAGTCCTCGGCCAAGTGGCGGTCGCCCAGCAACCGCGTGGCCGTGGCCAACATGCGCCCACCATATCGGCGGACGAATTCGGCACACGCGCGCTCGTCTCTCTCGCGAACCGCCGCCAGCAAGGCGGCGGCGTCGACCTCGGTCAGGGAATCCGCGGCTCCCGACCCCGTGCCCGCAGCGTGCGGCGGCTGATCCACTTCCCCACCCCGTGCCCCGAATTGCTGCTCCGGGCACCCGTCAATTGAAGGCGACACAACAACCCAAGGTAGCCGTCGTCGCGCCGACGGCATGATGGCATGCGGCCACCCGGCCATTCAATGGCTCGGCGGTGACGTGGACTGGGGTCGGGACTCCGATGAGCCAGCCTTGCGCCGGCCCAGGCTCGCGGCGAGGCGCTCTCGGGCCACCAGGAAGGCCGCGCGGTATTCCACCGCCCTGAGGGCCTGGCGCACCGGACCGGCGGCGAGCCCGGCGAGGATCACCAGCCCGATGGAGTCGGCGCGCAACGGCAGGCCGGCGGCGACGGCCGCGATGACCGCGCAGGGCAGGATGGCGTCGGGGAGGGCGCGCAAGGTCGCGGCGACGCCCATGCGACGGCCGAGCGCGGCGTTCAGGTTGCGGCTGGCGCGGCGGACCCGCCTGCGGCTGCGCGCGGCGTCGCCCGTGGAGCGCAACGTTTCGAGGTTGAGCAGCGCCTCGCCGAGGCGGCTCGCAAGCTTCCCCCGCACGCGCCTCACCTCCGCCACCCGTGTCCTGAGCGGCGCCACCAGGAACGCGGCAACCAGGGCCACCAGGATGGTGGGCAGCAAGATCACCATGGCGTGCACCGGCGAGAACGCGGCGGCGGCGAGTATGCAACCGGTCAGGGCAAGGCCGGCGGAGACGCTGCGGGCAATCCCCAGGCCGATCCAGTTCTTCAGCGCCGACAGGTCGTTCATCAGCCGGGTCATGGCGACGCCGTGGGAGGAGTGGGCGGTCCCGTTTACCAGTCCGTCGAACAACGCCAGCCGTACCTCCGTCACGTAGTCCAGGCCGAGGCGTTCGGCATCGGTCAGTTCAAGGACTCGAAGGATGATCAGCGTCGCCGCCAGCAGGCCGAGCAAAACGAGCGCCTCGCCCATGGGAAGCGTCGGGCTCCGCAGCACGGCGAAGGGCAGGGCCAGCGCTGCGGCGCCCTGAAGCGCTCCGTTAAGGACCAGCCGAGCGAACAGCTCGCGTCGCGCGCCGCGCAGCATGCGGGGAAAGGGTCGCGGGACTCTTTGGGAATCCTCAACCGCGGCAGTCGCCGGCTCCGACACGGGCATCAGCGGGCCGTCCACCGGTCAAGCGGCCTCGACCGCCGTGCCGGCCATGCTCCGGCGAAGATGATCGATGATGCTGCCGGCGATGTCGTGGCCGGTGGCTTGCTCCAGTTGCTCGAATTCCGGCGCTGTGTTGACTTCGCAGACCGTGAGGCCGGTTCCGTCGAAGAGTAGATCGACGCCGGCTACGTCGAGGTTCAGCACCGCAGCCGCCCTCAGTGCCAGTTGGGTCATGTCGCGCGTCGGGTCGACCGCCCGCGCCGTCCCGCCGCACGCCACGTTGGAGCGGAACTCGTCGCCGGTGGCGCATCGCATCATGGCGGTGACGACCCGTCCGTCGATGACCATCACTCGAACGTCGCGGCCACGACTGTGGGCGACAAAGCGCTGGGCGAGGATCGCGCCTTTGCCGGCGACAGCCTGCATGGTGGCAGCAATCTGCGACGGGCCTTCGCACAGGCGCACCTCAAGGCCCTTGCTGCCCTGGGCGTTCTTCACCACCAGGGGAAAGCCCAGTTCGCCCGCCAGCCAGTCCGGGTCGGGGCTCGGCGGCAAGGCGACCACCCGTGGCGTCGGCACCCCCGAACGCTCCAGGACCCGCGCCGCGGTCAGCTTGTCGCCGGCGAACGCCAGCGCCCGCGCGCTTGGTACCGTAGTGCTGCCGGCGGCCTCGAGCACGCTGATCAGGCGCCGTCCCCGGTTGCCGAGCCGGGAGCCGGAGCGGGAAATAACGGCGCGCGGCACGCCCACCCGCCGGCCGTCGAGACGGAGGACGGCGCGACGGCCGTGGTGTTCCGTAATCGCGACCCTGTTCGGGTCCACCAGCATGGCGCTCAGTCCTGCATCACCGGCGGCGTCCATCAGCCGACGACTGCAGTACCGGTGGGCGGCCTCGGGATCGCCAGACCTGTACAGGATCCAGAGATCCGAGGCCGCCACCGCGAGGGCCGAGTCCAGGGGACCACGGGGAGGATGGGGTGTCATGGGACTCGGCCCTCCACTGCCGGACGCCATCTTCATGCCGCCGAGCGGTAGGCGACCGCGACGCCCGGGTCCGTGAGCCGCTGCACAGTCTCCGCGTCGTAGAGATCCACGGGCGTCAGGCAGGGCAGGTTGATGGCTGCTTCCGTCTCCCGCATGGCCAGCGGGGAGCGGGTGAGGCAGCCCGAGACGGCATGCACCCGATGGCCGGCTTCCGTCAGCCAGGCCACGCCGCCGGCCGCCGCCAACTGCGCCGGCCCGATGGCGGTGGGGCAATCGGCCTCGAATTGGTCCGGGGCATATCGCGCACCGCAGGCGACGAGGATCTCGTCGCCGGGGAAGAGAAGCGCCCGGCGTCCGTCCGGCCGCTCGATCCGCGTGTGATGGCCGACCTCGTCGACCCGGGCGAGGACAAGGTCGCCGGACCGAAGGTCGAAGGCATGCTCGTCCAACCCGCCGATGTGGTTGTGGTTGATGCGCCGCGTGGCGAAGGAAGGCTTGATCCGCGAAAGGCGGATCCGATCGATGGGCTGCATACTCGAGTTCTCCCGTCTATCGCGACGGAGCCGCATTGGGTTATCGACAGGAGAACGGATGGGCTTGGAGGGTTATTCCCGTGGTGCTCAGATTTCTTCGTAAGCGGATGCTTACCAGCACCGGGAGCCGGGGGTCTGAAGCAGCCCATGCCCGTAGATGTCATCCCGACCGGGGGCGCCGAGATCGGTGGCGGCGCTCGCCAGGAGGGCACGGGCCTTCACCGGATCGCCACGTGTCTCGGCCCTGGCGCGCAGCAGTGCGGCCGCGACGAAGGGCACGGCGAAGCTGCTGCCGGACCAGGACTTGGTCGCTTCGCCCGGTCCGGCCGACATGATCTCGACGCCGGGCGCGGATATCTCCACGTAGTCGCCGCGCGTCCCTTTGCGGTAGGGGCGCAGGCGCTCGTCCACCGCGGCGACGGCGATGACCTCCGGGTACGCGGCAGGATAGGCGGCCTTTCCATTCGGTCCCGCGTTCCCGGCCGCCGCCACAAGGTTGGCACGCCGCGCGCTGATCCGCACGCCACGGGCCAGGGCGTCGTTCGGCGACCCTTCGATGCTCATGGCGATGACCCGCGCTCCCTGCGACACGGACCAGTCGAGCCCGCGCAGAATGGCCACCGTGTCCGCCCGCGGCTTGCCTTCGAACTCCTGAAACACGCTCGCGGCGAGCAGGCGGGCGCCGGGCGCCAACGGTTGCCCTCCCGGCGCGCCGCCCCCCACCAGGAGTGCCGCGATCGCCGTTCCGTGGTCGGGTGCCGCCGGTGGCGCGCCTTCGGGGGCGAACGTCCGGGCGCGAATATCCGCGCCGTGCAATGCTGGGTGGCCGGTGGCCACCGGCGTGTCGATGATGGCGATGGGCCGGCCGCGCCGGCAAGCCTTTGCCGGCAGGCTGCCGATGCCCACCAGGCGTGCGCCCCAACACGCGGAATCGTCGACGCACCCCGTACCGCTGAACCGGTAAAGGTGATTGAGGTCGAACACGGTCTCGGGTGCCAGCGCGCGGGCGGTTTCCACCGCCTCCTCGGCGTCCAGGCCCAGCGGCAGTGAGAGGCGGACCACCGAAACTCCGAGAGCACTTAGCGGGCTTTCAGAGAGGACTCCGAAACCGGCAGCCACCAGGGCGTCGCGCGCCTGCGGTTGGAGGCCGACCGCCACCAGGGCGACGATCTCCGTCTCCACGTAGTCGCGATCGCTGCTGAACAGATCGCTCAGGACGCGGCTCAGCCAGGTCTCCTCTTCTTCTTCGCCTTCTTCGCTTTCCTCGCCCGCCGCCACACGCGTTCCTACGTCTTCCTGCAGGTCGACACCGATCTCGCCATCGTCATCATCGCCATCATCGTCATCATCGCCATCATCGTCATCGTCATCATCGTCATCATCATCATCGTCGTCGTCGTCGCCATCATCGTCGCCGCCGTCATCGCCGTCATCACCGCCGTCGCCGTCCCCGCCATCGTCGCCGTCGCCGTCTCCGCCATCGCCGCCGTCGCCGTCTCCACCATCGCCGCCGTTGCCATCCCCGCCATCGCCGCCGTCGCCGTCTCCACCGTCGCCGCCGTCACCGTCTCCGCCATCCCCGCCGTCGCCATCTCCACCATCGCCGCCGTCATCATCGCCGCCGTCACCGTCGCCGCCGTCACCATCGCCGCCGTCACCATCGCCGCCGTCACCGTCACCGCCGTCGCCATCACCGCCGTCGCCGTCACCATCGCCATCCCCGTCACCGTCATCGGCAGAGGCCACGGCAAGCAGCATCGGCACGCCACTCGGCGCCGTGTCCAACCGGACAACCAGCCCGAGGGCGAGAACGAGTCCGAAGATCAGAAGCAGGCGCATGCGATCCCCACGCACGGTTCATCCGTCCTTCACAACGGCCTACCCGATAAAATATTCCACGCCGAATGGAATAAAACGATGGCAGCGGCGTTCTTCCCGCAGACAGCTCAACCGCGGATCGACAATGCAAGACGACGTAAGGGCTGAAATGGCGGCTCTGGTTCCCCGGCTCAGGCGGTTCGCCTACGCCTTGTGCGGGAATCGGGAGGAAGGAGACGACCTGGCGCAAACGGCCTGCGTGAAGGCGTTGAGCCGGCTCGATCAGTTTGAACCCGGCACGCGATTGGACAGTTGGATGTTCCGCATTATCCAAAACACGTTCCTGGACACGGCCCGCACCCGCCAGCGCTGGGGCCAGTCGTCCGATCCGGAAGCCCTGGAGCGGGCCTCCGACGACCGGCGGGGGGCCGACCAGGTGGAAGACCGCGTTCTCCTGGCGCGCGTCCGTCGTGAGATCGCCGCCCTGCCGGACGATCAGCGGGCGGTGATCGCCCTGGTCGCCATCGAGGGCTATTCGTACAAGGAGGCGGCGGCCGTGCTGAACACGCCCGTCGGCACGATCATGAGCCGACTTGCCCGCGCTCGTGCCCGCCTGCTGCCGATGATGAGGGAAAACCCCGCATGACCAGACAGTGGACGGAAGAGCAAGTGGCCGCACTCGTCGACGGCTCGCTCGACGACGAAGGCGAGGCTGCGAGGCTGCGCCGGGTGCTGGAAACGGACCCGGACGCCCGGGCCTTCGCCGATGACATCGAGCGGTCGAACCGCCTGGTTCGGAAGGCCTTCGAAGCGCCTGAGAACGAGCCCATTCCCGCGGGCATCCAGGCGGCGATCTTCGCCGAGCCCGGCAAGGTTGCAACGCTGCGGCCGCAACACCGGTTTACCACGTGGATTTCCACAGCGACTGCGGCCGGCATCGCCCTCGCCATCGGCCTGGGAGCAGGGGTGGTCCTCGACGGGCCGGAGAAGCGGGTGATCGTCGCGCTCGGCGACGCGCCTGAGGGCGGCGCGCTGCACCACGCGCTCGATACGCTGCCCAGCGGAGCCATTTCCGACGACGGTGTGCAGCCCATGCTGAGCTTCTACGACGGTGCCGGCCGGCCGTGCCGGGAGTTCGAGGTGATCGGCGAACTGCCGCAGGAGCTTGAATTTGGCATCGCCTGCCGGACGGCCACCGATGGATGGCACGTGGAGATTGTCGTCGCCGCGCCCATCACCGAGCCGGGATCAATGGGCTACTCCCCGGCCTCGGGGCCCGCGGCACGCGCCCTCGATGCCATGCTCGATGCCCTCGATGCGGGGCCGGCGCTGGCTCCGGAGGACGAGGCATCGCTGATCAGCCGCGGCTGGCGCCGGGCACATTAAGAGAGGGCAACGGCCTTCGGCCGGGCCCATGGCCCCCACAGAACTGGTTAGGGACTCTGATCTTCCTTGCGGAGGACGCAGTTGCCCGCCACGAGGACATCGATCCCGGTGCCGACGAAGCAGCGAAAGGCGTCCTCCGGCGTGCAGACGATGGGCTCGCCCCGGACGTTGAAGCTGGTATTGACCAGCACCGGGCAGCCCGTGCGCGCCTTGAATGCCGTCAACAGCGCGTGAAAGCGAGGGTTGGTCTCGGCATCCACGGTCTGCACGCGGGCGGAGTCGTCTACGTGGGTGACCGCCGGGATATGGGATCGGCGAGCCTTCAACTTGTCGAGCCCGGTCAGCGCGTTCTCCTCCTCCGACAAGTCGCGCCGATGCGCCTCCGCCACGTCGGCGACGAACAGCATGTAGGGGCTGTCCGCGTCGAGCTCGAACCAGTCGGCGACATCTTCGCGCAGAATCGCGGGCGCGAAGGGCCTGAACGGTTCGCGGTTCTTGACCTTGAGGTTCAACACCTCGCGCATGGTGGGCGACCGCGCATCGCCGAGGATCGACCGGGCGCCGAGCGCCCGCGGCCCGAACTCCATCCGTCCCTGAAACCACCCCACCGCCTTTCCGTCGCACAGGGCATCCACCGTCCGGATCATCAGCGCATGGTCGTCGAGAACCTCGAATACTGCGCCGAGGGCCGCCAAGCGCCGCTCGATCTCCGCCTGCGGGAAGGCCGGGCCGAGGAAGGAGCCGCTCATCCCGTCCGCGGCTTGCTGCGCGCGTCGCGGTTGCCCTCGGACATGGTGATAGGCGTAGAGGGCCGCGCCCAGCGCGGCGCCGGCGTCACCGGCGGCCGGCTGAATCCAGATTCCGTCGAACCGCCCATCGCGCAGGACCTTGCCATTGGCGACGCAGTTCAGGGCGACGCTGCCGGCGAGGCACAGGTTCCTGGACCGGTTCTCGTCGGCGACCGAGCGGGTCAGGCGGAGCACCGCTTCCTCGGTCACCGCCTGGATGGATGCCGCCAGGTCCATATCTCGCTGCGTCAACGGCTGCTCCGGTTCGCGTGGCGGGCCGCCGAACAGCGCGTCGAACCTGGCGTTGGGCAAGCCGACATCGGCGCGAAAGTCGAAGTAGGACGGGTCGAGCCGGAACGAGCCGTCGTCCTTGAGGTCGATGAGATGATCCAGGATCAGCCGCGCGTATTTGGGCTCGCCATAGGGTGCCAGCCCCATCACCTTGTACTCGCCGGAGTTCACCTTGAAGCCGATGTAGGAGGTGAAGGCGGAGTAGAGCATGCCCAGCGAATGCGGAAAGCGGATCTCCTTGATGATGTCGATCTCGCGGCCGCGGCCGAGGGCGAGCGAGGTGGTCGCCCATTCGCCGACCCCTTCGATGGTCAGGATGACAGCCTCGTCAAACGGCGACGGATAGAAGGCACTCGCGGCATGGCCTCGATGGTTATCGATGAATATAATTCTATTACTATCAATATATTGAGATATATTTTTCAAGTTCCACTGAAGAGTTAGCTTGGAGGGCAGCGACTCGTTCAGCGCGGCCGGAGCCGCCGTCCGGAACGCTTGGTATCCGTGCGGCGCAAACTGAAGCGTGGTCTTCAACAACCGGTCGAATTCCAGCAGCGGATCGTCAGAGAATGCGACCAGGTCGATGTGGTGCAGCGGCACCCCGGCGACCGTCAGGCAGTAGTCGATGGCCTGGCGGGGAAATCGGGGATCGTTCTTCCGTCGGCTGAAGCGTTCTTCCTGCGCCGCGGCTACGACGGCGCCGTCCACCACCAGTGCGGCCGCGCTATCGTGACCGAACGCGGACACCCCGAGAACACGCACGCCGGCGGCCTAAGAGACCGTTTGAGAATTCCGACGGGGCTGCAACGCGGCTGCCGCCAGTCCAGCCGGCAGGAGCCGCGCGAAGACCGTATCGGGGAATACGGACGAGCGCGGCGACAAACCGGGTGACGGCGACGGCGCGTCCCTCCGGGTTGACGGGTGCGAGCCGCTTGCGGCGTCGAAGGGCTTGCCGGTACCTCCTGGTATCGGCAGCGCTCTTCTCTTGGCATCCGTCATCGCGCCCGTCAACGCAGCCTC
>Ga0209363_1000268_pt1 | contig 18788 bp, 11 predicted proteins | sample WorMetexBAHAMAS3_FD_187385 | JGI IMG/M metagenome (GOLD analysis project Ga0209363, IMG submission 187385) | Marine gutless worms symbiont microbial communities from Max Planck institute for Marine Microbiology, Germany - Inanidrilus exumae... | ecosystem: Host-associated > Annelida > Digestive... | reverse complement strand
TTATGTAGCAACTTAAAGGTGTGTGTACATATACAATGTCCAAATGCAGTGCCGGGTAGTCGATAAATCTGTGTAAGGCTTGCGCTAGTATGGGGTGACGGGCCCGGTGACGGTGACCCATGGGTCATGGGTCACATGGGTCATGGGTCAAGAGCTCAATGGGTCACTTGGGTCATGGGTCACTCTGAGAGACCCATTCCCTGCTCTGCCTCAGACTCCATTATAAAGAACTTCAAGACGTCCGGCCTCTTGAACCCGAGCCGTGTGATCGACCGATGGAACAGCTTACAACAAGACGTCATTGATGCGGACATTCTCAATATCTTTAAAATGTATTGGATCGTGTGCGAAGTATCAAGATCACGAGATGGGCTTCTTCATGGACTATAGCCGCCGGTAGCCGGTCGGTTGTTCTCCGGAGCAGGTGCGGGCGTGCGGCAGCGACTGGTAAGTCACCTGGTCAGTCAAGTTTAAGTTATTGCTCTATGCATACCAGTCTATGGTTTACATATTTTGTTTATATTTTGTGACGAAATATCTTAATTTGTGCTGTTATCAAGAACAATAGACATACATCATTAAGGAATGCACTAAAATGCATTGAGTTTTCTTATACATCAAGCGACATGGCACGTGGCATATTTTGTTGAATAAATGTTCCAAGTTTTGAACGTTGACAAACTTCGGATGATGTCGCAAGCCAGGTCGTACAGTTTACAGCGTGAAGTTCAGCTGCGCTTTCTCAGTCCGGACGACATTCCCGTCATCAAACGGCTCTGCGCAGAATGGTTTCCAATTGAGTGAGTGTTTTGCGGGTATTGGTAAAATGCTGTGGTGCGCACATTTGATCAGCGATGCACGTGTAAGCTATATGCTGATGACTTAAAACTATATATGCGCATGAACTTTCCTGGCTGTTCTAACATACTTCAAAATTGTCTGAACGCCTTGGAGCATTGGTCCAGAACTTGGCAACTTAATATTGCTTATAAAAATGGAGTCTGCCTTAAAATCGAAATCCACAAAATCTACGAAATCCAACTGCCTAAATATCGAAATCCACCCAAGTAGAAACTTTTTCTGTGTTCTTTTCATTCAAGTGTCCTAAAGTAAATGAGAGGCAGAAACCCAAATTTTGCAGGCTTTTGTTTCGAGCTATAACACAGTACATGCCATCTTTTTCAGTGCTAAGCGACAATGGAAACTCGGAAGCAAACATTTGATGGTGGTGGTCAGAATAACACTGTACGTTGAGCAAGGATTGCTGTATAAGAAAACTGTTGTGTTTGTTGTCCAGGACAGTGTTACAGCAGTCACAACTGACATGGAAACAAAATTACGTTTCAAAACTGACTTTTATCCACACAAATGTCAGTTCTAAAACCTGTGATTCACATGTGACTTATGGCACTTTATAAACCTGACTTAAGTGACTGACCGATTGGTGAAGTTCGGCAGAAATCATGTTGATGAAGTGAACATCCTGATGCTGACTTATCTAGATGAATTTATTGAGTATGAAAGATCATTGTAAATTTGTAATGAGTGGCAAATGATGGAGATTACTACGGTGCGTTGTCTTTTGCTGTTAGGTATCCAGAAAGTTGGTATAATGATATCACAACTAGTTCACGGTTCTACTCGCTGGCAGCTACAATTAATTCTAACATCATTGGCATCATTATTTCGGAGATAAAACCACGAAGTCGCTGCAACCGAGAAGTAAGAATGAATGTTAAGGCCTGTTCACATCACTGCAACAGAACTGAACTTGCTGCAGTACCAGTTTGCAGCAATTCTGAGCACGTGCATACTATGGGAACCATTCTCAGTGCAGAGACTGAATTGAAAAGAACTAGTTCTAAACATGGTCAATACTGTGAGCTGGTGCTGTGAACTAACTCAACTGTACAAGGCAGTTCAGTTTAATTGAGTTCAGTTTTTTAGCAGTGATGTAAATTGGCCTTTACATGTGTTTCACGTAGGCTGCTGCATTTAGGTCCAGTTGTACTACCCATACTTAAATTGTCACTTAACTAATCTCCACTTAACTTTAAGCAGTGACTAAACCTTCACTTAAATCAGAATCATTGCACCAGAGTTTAGCAGTTAATTGGTGATGGTGCAATGCCGTGATTTACGCTAATGAGCATTTAAGTAGTGATTAAAGCACTACTTAAATTTCAGTATGGTTGATGCAACCGAACCTTAGCTGCACAGTGTTTTACATGTACATCTATGGATTTATTTTCTTATTTTACTTAATAATTCACTTGAGTATGAAAGTTGTGCAGTGACCACTTATTTTGATAATTATCTTCATTCTTGTTATTAAGCTGCTGTGCGGCCTGTGCCTAGAAAGTTACAACTGTGTTTTCGGCAGTGCATCATTTTTAACTTTGTGCATTATTCCTAGGATTATTAATGACATAGGTACAAGATTTAAAATTTTGTAGCATTTTTGTACCAGTTAACAATTATAGCTCTCAGTTACTGACAGTATATTGAACTTGCATTCTCTCCCGGTCCTTATTTCTGCCTCTTCTCTCTACCCCTTCCCGTCAGTTGACAGATATTTTAGTAAAGGATGTAATAGGGGTACGGTATACAATGAACATATGATGTATAATACACACTGTTATGCAGATAGTACTGGACAATTTTCACATCATCAGTAGCAAGTGCAATGGATATTTTTACAGCAGAAAATTAACATTAACAATCAACAAAGTACAGGAGGATACCCCAATCCAAAAACCCTGTCTACACCAATACTGCTATCCTGCTTGACTACATCTGTTTCTACTCAGGTGTTTGGTCAGAGATTGTCAAATGTATGATACAAATTGTGTCCGTGTGTTTGTGTGTTCAACAGGACTTTGACATTCTGGCATCTCATTATCCACTGAACACACAGATGGTTTACATACTCAGTCTGGGTGTTGTCAAAGAGTATCGGAGACACGGCGTTGGTGTGTTGCTGTTCATTTTTATGAGTGTTTTGATGCATGAAGCCGAGCTTGTGGTCAAGTGATTGTCAGTTATCATGTGGTTCTAATCTTCATTGTCCGATACACTGCCTGTTCTGATGTTTATGACTTTATGGTCACATTTATGGCACAACCATCTTGAATTTACCTCATGCACAAACCAACATTCTTGCAAGTCAAACAGTGAAGATCTCCATGTCCTAGTGCCGAGTCATAGGGGAGAATCCACTTTGTATTACATTGGGTTACCGTCCCCTCCAGTAGATAGCATCAAGGTTTGATGATTGTCTGGAGGTTAGGATGGAAAATAATCAGAACTGTTCTGTGCTGTATTGTGTATGACAGTTGTGCACAATGATATGCACACACGTGTGAACAGTTCTTAAATTTGGATTTGATTTAGGTTTAGATTTCGTCTTTGTGTGTTTGTTTAGGTTTAGTATTTTTGTTGTTTTTCATGTTCGCTTAGATCACTTTATTATTCCTTTTTTGGGTACGTTTATTGTGTTGGGTTCAGTTTCCTCAGTACCTAGGTGAGAGATTGGCTGGGAAGAACGTGTACAAAATGATAGTGTTGTTACGGTAACCGAAACCGCCGCCGAAACCTAGGTTTTTTCCCAAAACCGTTTGTCGCCGAAACCTAGGTTTTTCCCGCCGGAATTGACAGAATTGACCTGTTCTGTGTCAAGAGGGACGTAAAGCTGTAACTCAGTGAATCAATCACATTCATCTATTCTACAGGGTGGCACAGAAAACCCGGCCATTAGCCACTGTTAGACAAAAAGATGTGCCACTGCATTTTTGCCCATAATTTTGCCAAATACTGACAAAGGTTCAAATTTCATCTTGATACTTGGTACCCAGGTTCCAACAGAGTCATCATTGAAGATTCCACTACAGTAGTTTGTGAAATATACACATTGTGTGGCCCACAATGACCAATGCTCAATGGGGTTAGTGCTTTGAGCTTCATTTTCAGTGTTTCGGCGCTGTTGACTGGCTGGCTGTCAGGGCACCTGTTCCACTTAATCCCATTGGTTCTGTATTCTGGAACAGCTGGAGGTGTAGCTGGAAAATAGCCGTTACTGTCGAGGTAGTGTATACTTGTGTGTAATGATGTCATCTAGCATCTCTGCTGCTGGACAACCTCTTGTCATACCTTACGTCTGGTGAACAGAGCGACTGTAAGGTGGTCTACCTTCACGTTCTGACGACCAACACCACAGCGATTCATTTCTACGAACGGCGCAATTTCCGCGTACATTGCTGCCTGCCATATTACTACTCAATCAACGGATGTCCACATGATGGCTACTCTTACGTGCTATACGTCAATGGTGGACAACCGGCATCACCACTGCTGTATCCTCTTGAAAATTTATTTAATTGTCGCATGTGGGTCCCGGGGTTGAGATAATATGCTCATGCCATTTCTAGGCCAGTCTTCTTGCAAGGCAACCAAACCGTTGTTTAGATTTTGCTCCAGCAAATTGCTCCAGTTTAACTAGGGTGCTCTCTAACACAGTTTGACCTGTATAATGGCTGTAAAATGATTGAGGTTGTCGTTGTAAGTAAGTAGAGAGCTTTGCTAGTTTTATTTCACATTGTCACAAGTACAGCTGTACAAAATGTGGCTTTAGGTATAAAAAAAGTTAAGCAGAGGTCAATATAATAATTGTTATTCCAACATGGAATGCCATGCTGGGCTTCTCAGTGACTTCACTAGCAAAATTATTGTAGACTTCATCAAAATTGTCAACTTGTGACAAATTGTAGTCATAAAGATGTGTTATAACTGAAACTGTGTTAAGTCATAACCAACACGGTGCTATTACCGGCGCTGTGTGACAGTTTGACTAGGTGTTTCTTTGACTTGTGACTGTGCAGAGATTGCGTGCGGCAGATTGGTGCATTCCTCGGCAAACTGCGGCCGTGCGCGTTGCCGCAGCGCGTCCTGCACCTCGCACAGTTGCTGTGGCGCTACCTGGTGAATGGCTCGGCAGTTGCCAACTACGGCAGTCATCCGGTTCACTTCAGCTGACGGTCGCTGCCCCGCGACGACCATCAAACGTTGTCGTCGTCTGTCGTGAGATGGCGCTAGTCAGCGATGACACATCGTCGCTCATTGCTGATCCTTCATACGCACAGCAACAAGGATGCATCCTAGATCTGCTGATAGGGCAGTAACATGTGAGAGCACTACTAGGGGGTCGCAAGTAGCGACAGATTTCCAAATATGGGGTTCTGTTCTATACAAAAGTGGCTCTGTAGCCCTTCCTTCCTCTCATGTTTTGCGATGCCCTTCTAAGGGTGTACTTATGGACAGTGATTGAAGAAAAATGTTCAAAAAGAACCTGAAAAATTGCTTTCCAGAATGTGAGGCCCCCGAAATTTCTGTGGACCCTGTTCAGTTAAACAGTTTGAACATTCCTAAATCTGGCCCTGGTTTGGGGACATGCTCCCCTTGGAAAATTTCGGTTAAAAGTTTTGTTTGAAATGGAGCAGTAGAGAGGAACAGAGTAATACTCATGTAAGAGGGGATGATGCGATTTGTATCACCCTGCCCCTCCACCCTCCCCTGGATCTGCCCTTGCACGGCCAGCATCTGCAACTCTGTGCACACCAGGCGGTTGTTATCGGTAGTGTTCAGAGTACTGTCTATATTTCTACCAGTTTAGGTATGTAGTCTTCATCTCCATTTCTTCATCATTAATCAGGCATTGATGTGTCCAGGACTTTTGACTGGTGATGCCCTCTCGTACTCTGTCAATTGTCATGTTCAAGATTGAATGCTGTAAAATGCGTATATTTTGTGTGCATCAAATTTTTGCGATTCGACTAGAATAGCAAAATTAAATATACCTAATTTATGGAATTTGCCCATTATCATAACTCTGTCTGTGTAGAATATCAACACTTTGAAAATACACCAAATTAAAATTCAACGAATTTACTATCTAAGAAAATTGCGAAATTAAGATGCAGTGAAAATATAGCGTTTTACAGTTATATCTTTCAGCTTGTGTGATTCTTTTGCATTTCGCTGTTGACAAAGTTATAACAATTGTCCAGCACTGATCTGTGCGGCAGTGTGGGTTGTACAATGTACCCATGTCCTGTCCTTCATAAAAAAATTGATCCATGGATTGAGGTCCCGGGTCCTTCAACCTGGCTACGCACATACAACCAGCCTCCACCTATGTTAGGAGCATTCCTCATGTCAAACCAAATCAAACCAACAGGTGCCTCTGTCGTCATGACAACGGCTCGTGATAAATGCACCACGTCATGATGGATAAAGAGATATGCAGACTGTGGCTAGGTGAATGCTGTACAAATCTGTCAGTGCATAGACAAGTTTTCTATTTTCACACATACTTTATCTTTTCAGTTTGTTGCTTTTCCGTTTTGCCGACCACTTCAGCAGTCCAGGTAGAGCATTCAGTCCAGTGTGTTTGTCCAGACAGTAACTATTGGACAAGATGACCTTTGACCTTGATACGTGGCATGGTGTTTCACCGTGACCCCATCTAGGTCACATTCAAAGTGAAGGTCACAGTCACAGATGACATTCAGCTATGGATGAGTTTATTGAAAAGTTTAAGTGAAGTTCGGTAAACCAGTTATGACACAGAGATGAAATGCAGAAGGTAACTAGATGTAAAGTACTCTGAGAGAGTACAACTCCCCGCGAAAGTTTGCCCAATGGTGCTGCTTACATGGGGCCATTTCGGCATTTAGGTACATCGCGTTCGCCGATAGTGAGTACGATTCATCATCACCATGCTTGTGATGAATAAAATATAAACAATCGCCGGTTTACGGAGTTTTTGACTGTTACTTCCACATCCCTCTACCGATCGTAACGAAACACAAACTTGGTCTTCCCTTTCTCCCTAGGAACCTTCCCATAAAATTTGGTACAAATCCGTTCATAATTTGTTTTAGTTATCATGGTCACAGACAGACACACAGACAGACAAACCAACGCCGGTAAAAACATATTCGCTCACTTTCGCGGGGATAATAACTGTCTGCTTCAGAGTGGCATGAAGAGATGTGCATTTACTGAGTGTTGTTGCTCTTGTTGATTTCTTTTTCAAAATGGTCAAGTGTGACCTCGAGGGCTTTCTATACGTGTGTGGTATTTGTATATGTTGAATGTCTTCCCTGTCCCAGAAATTGTACATTTTGTGTGATATTTCCACACATTTTTCTCTATTTGCTTTCTCTCCAAAATTGTTTTGGAATGTGGCGTAAAGTGTGAATAAGGTTGTAACACAACGGATGACCTTAGTCTCTGATGTCTGTGTTTGTGGTGTGAGCTAAGAACAAATTCTGCATTTTATAATTAATATTGTAGTGTCCAGGGGCCGAATTTACAAAAAAATCTTAGGAAAAAATTGTAAGTTTATCATAAGTTTATCCTATGTTCTAACTTTAAGGTTTTCATAGATTTTTACATGTAATTTACTAAAGCAATCTTACAACTTACTAAGTTCTTCCTATATATATATATATATGTGGACAATTCTGTGAAGAAATGTTAAGTTATTTTTGAGAAATGGCATTTCGCTTATTAAGTTGATCTTAGATTTTGCATAAGTTCATCCTAAGTTTATCTTAAGATTATCCTAAGTCACACTTTATCCTAAGTTTATCATAAGATTTTTTTGTAAATTGGGCCCCAGATTTGCTGTGTACAAGACTGAATTTCACGTTACATACTTTTGTATGCATGGCAAATGGTATGTGCAGCTACAGTAATTTTGTAATAGTTCATGGTTGTTATCCATAGCTTTCGTTATTGGACTTTGTTAAAATATGATTTTCAGAAAAAACACATCAACTATGCAAACGTATTTATTTTGTTCGTTGTGTGCTGGAGTCTAAACCTATGGCTGTGTACGTGTGATTTGAACTGTGCTGCAAATTCAACTGATCGGGTATTGAATCACTGCTACAGAATTGAGTATGCAAAACGGATCAACAGTGGCAGTGAACTGTGTAAGTGTAATGTTACTGATTGAGTTCATCAACGGTTCGTACATGTAGGCTTTAAGTTATTCAGTTTTACTAGGGCTGACGTTTTCAGCAATCAGTTAACTGATCATTTAAAATGTTCGTCAACATTTTTGTTACAGGTAAAATGTACATGCCTTATTTTTTCCAATAACTCATTACTAAGTAATACACTATAGTTGACGTTTTGTTAATTTAACAAAGGTTTTAGGTAGATATACATTTTCATAGTGACTGCAGATCATAGAACTGACAATGACAGTAACTGATTTGTTGGTCTTTGTTCTGCAGCATCACTAACATGCCACTTGCAGTGACAGACACATATGGTGGGCCAAAAAAGCACGTCTCAGCAATGAATTCCTGACTCAAGTCAGTCAACTGTTACACAGGGACATTCAGTTAGTCAAATACAATTGTGAAATTGATATCTGCATGCACTAATGTTTACTAGTCCTGCGTCTGTAGTGATGTTTTTATACATCGTACACGACCTGAACTATCTGACATTCACATTTTGATATGTTTACTAAGCACTCAAAATTGCAAATGTTCAGTTCCTATCTGGAAAAAAATCATGTTCCGGGTATGTACAGTTAAACAGATGTATATTTTTATACCTTAGCAGGTTTCATATTGACTTTTTCAACCAGTCAGTAGTTGCATCCATGACTGTATTTTAACTGTTATTTCGCACTGTTTTTTTTTGTAAAAGTAATAGTAATCTGTATTGTTTTCATTCAGCAGTGATTGCACAATGTGACTACCTACTGAACTCTTTTCAATAAACAGCATGCACAGTGTCAGTTTTTACGTCGACTCTTCAACAGTCGACCTAATAAAGCCGGTCTCAAATGTCTGCCCGCACGTACGTACGTCCGTCGATAAAAAGTTTCTTCCATTTCAATGAAATATGACACGAATGTAGAGGTCGATGAGTGATGCGCGACAGTATGCAGTATGACCCACGGTCAAGGTCATGAGCCCTTCAAAGTTGGAAATCCGGCCATTTTCAAAAGCTATCTCATCCGCCATTTATAATGGGAGGCTGGCAGCTAGCAACTGACCACCGATTCTTAAACTAGGGCACAATATCTAAATTTGATTATGCCGGATTGTTTATATTTGTCTAGTTTTTTGTGTCACGTGACTTTGAACTTTGCAGAAACGTCAGTTGCGAAGAGTCGACCGTCTGCCCCGTACGGGGCTAATTTATTTTTTTCAGCTCATGATGCAAACGTCAGTAAAAGATCTCATAGTAAATAAAATAACCATAAATTTGTATAAGTGACTGGAATCTTTCAGTTTTACGTATTTTTTATTAACTACAGTTTGAAGTTTTTTTTTACCGCACGGCGCTATGTGCTAGCGTGGTATATGCTGTCATAGCGTTTTTGTCCGTGTGTCACGCCGGTATTGTATCGAAACGGCGAAAACCAGTATGGCGCAAACAACACCATACGATAGCCCAGGGAATCGTTTTCTGATGCCAAGAATCTAAGCGAAATTTCAATGGGGTTACCCCAAACGAGGGCGCCAAATAGAAGTCGGGTAGGTCAAAACTGTGATTTTCCCAGAAACGGTGCAAGATAAGGACACAGTTACTATGGAATGCTAATAGGAACTCGTATGTGCGCTACCGATTGATGCTATTTTCAGTAATATTGAGTGACCCCTAAACCACCCCATTTTCGACTTTTTCTATCGCCTTTCATATCTTTGTAGTGAGTGGGGTTAGAGACTTCAAATTCGGTAGGTAGATTGATGGTAGAAAGTGCTAGCCCACGTATGGCAAACCATCCCAGAAAGGGGCGTGGTTAGGTCACGTGAACCATTTAAATTTTGGGGGGACCAATCAGATCTCTGATGGTCGTCAGACAACTGTTGATCATACACAACGTCGAGATCAGTATTCAGCAGCTAGGCCGAGTAGAAGAAATAGTGTGATTACCATGTGATTATACAATATGGAATATTTAGCATGCGATGCGCCTCTGCATCGCGCGGGTCTGTCAGCGGTAGCAGACTCTTTGTTTACTTAAAATAATGACCGTCAGCCACTAATAACCATCAAATTGTTGACACAGGTTTAATTTTGTATTTATTTCATGGTACGGTATCTTTCGGTTTACTGGTCCACCATGCTACGTGATCAGCTAGAAAGAATACCTCTGAAATGACCCTTCTCATGACCCGGGCGCGTCCGTCTACCAAAGAATTATTTATAATGATTCCTATGCACATGATGAACACAGGAAGTTAATCCTGGGCAGGTAAGAGGGTTCGACGGTGTCCTCTATAAACTGTTACCGTTGCTGATGCCTTGATTAGCAGCGTCAATATATCAGTCGCGCCGACGTGAGAGCCGAAGCAGATAGATGTGGCTAAGCCCACTGCTAGGCACTGAAGAAGTGCCGGTCAGGGCTGGCACTGAATAAGTGCCAGTCCGGGCTTAGCCAGACAGTAGGCCACGCCTAGAGGGGGCGCGCTTAGAAATACATGACAAGCTGCTCACGCCTACTCAACCCTTCCTCCATCCTACACAACTCGCACATACACCACACACATCTACCAATTCCCCTCGTCTCCCTGGGCTGGCGCATTGGACCGACATAAAGGTCTCAGCGCTGGGGTCCAGAGTAGGCTGGACCCCTGCCCGCAATAACGAACGAACGACCCTTCTCATGTGAACTATGACGTATCGTAAAACGTTAACTCAACCTTAGTGTGGTTGTTAATGCTTGTTAGTTAGTATTTGATAATTTTATAATTAAAGGTAACGGTGCCACGTGGCTTCTGGAAGCTTCTCTGGCACGGCCCTGTCTGACAAAATAATAATACCAAGTTAAAAACGAAGTAAAATAACACTGCTAATCTTGTTTCTAGTAATCGTGTGAACGTAGTTTTTACTAGTACATTCACCACTATTTGCAAAAATTACACAAAACCTGGCACAAAAGCTTTGCTTAGAAATCACAAAGGCTGTTTGCCATCGAAATCACGCAACAAGTTGTTGTAGAAGTTACATTAGATGACACCACGCTGTTTACAAATGTGAGCTCTGTTCGATGTCTGCACATAAAAATAAAAATATTATCCTAAATTGTAATCTTTAGACACCCAGGGTTGTCTCATAATGAGAACCACACTGACAAATCTCTGCCAATGATGACAATAACAAACAATAGACAGATCATCGCAACGACGATGGTGCAGTGTTGATCAGTTGATTTCACTTCAGCAACAGATCCATACAACAGTCTCACGCTCTATGGCGTGACAATCTGTTCATTCACGACCAAAATATCACAGAAACAGTTGTTGCATGTTTGCCCAGTGTCTTGGAAACAGTCAAACAGAAGAGATGCGACGTGTTCTTCTTGACTGACTGATCTTCAGCTGATAGCCAACAAATGACCAGCAGTCGACTGACGGCCACAAACGTTTCACAGTATACAACAAAAATTCAGGAATTACAAGAATGTTACCACAATCTAATTCCATTGTCTTCGACTGCACGACACAACTAACTACATATCTGTTCAAGATGCATTACGATACGATACGGTAGATTTACGTGCTGAAAAGCTGACGAGATGGCCAGCTTAATCTAGCACACTGTACAGAAACAAAAAAAATAAGGAAAAACAGAAAATGAGTGGCTCAGAAGAAACGGTCTGGGAATATGGCTATTACAAAAAATACTTCATTGAAACAAGGCCAGAACAGTGAAGAAATGTCTTTTGATTTATTACTCAGTGTAACCGAATCATACGCGACTGATTGTAATTATGTTGATTGCTGTGCTGGCTGGAACAGCAGCAAATGTTTGTTGTTTGTAAGTTGTGGGAATCGCACTTGTGTGGAGTATGGTCATAGGCTGCACATTCAGTCACTCGCACAATAAATGCTGGACAGTAACCCGATAAACATTATGTACAATTACAGCCTTATTATTCAAAGACGCTAACTATTAGAGACGGCAAGTTCATAATTCAATCACATTCAATTGCACTATGGGGTTCATTTTAACAATATACGTTTGGTTTGTGTACAACAGTAAATAAGTGCGGTTTTTCTGAACAAAAGCACTGCTATCTTATATTTCTGATATTTGCTACAGACCATCCTGCAATTTTTGTATAAAGTGGAGAATGGGGCAGCCATTCAAGTAGTATAGTCCGTTCATATGGTAGTGTGTTATCTACCACATTCTCCATCCACTTGGCATTCAGTGATAAATGGAATCAAAACATCAATTCACACAGACACAAATCAGACCAAAATTACTGCTTCACAAATTGGTCAGCACTATTAAACAGCTGAATGAATCACTCCACTACGTACGACAATGACTTCACGATGTTCCGAGATATATGACTGGAATAACAAACACATCCGAAAGCAATGCCATTTGCCGAACAGAGAATCACAAAAATGGAATTTACTGTAACAACGACACCCAAGAACATAAGACAACCATGCTTGCAGTTACGGTGCACCAAATAATTTTCCTAACTATACAAATAAACAAAAAATGTGAGGCCAATAGCCATAGAAAACAAACAACATCACCTGCAATGTATGTCATGCATCCAGGGCCGTTAGAACGTACTGGCTAACATCAGCTAATAACTGTTATCACAGAGGTTTTTGAAACCGATAATATTCGAATCATTAATGTTCAAACACCGTGAATACTTTTCTGCAGCCTTGTTCCAAACCAGTTAACTGTAAACCTATTAAAAATTCCAAAAACACACGGTACGTTTGAAAAACCTCAGTGCTGATTTCTAGAGTTAAGTCACTGCTCAAATCAAAAACAACCAATACCCTAAAACTATCATTTTGTTTTACAAATTAGTGGATATCAAGTAATATTGTAAAGTTTCAGTCAATTTTCCACAGACTTGCCAAAATTTATATCACTTCAACGTTTTATTAGTCTTATAGCAGTCTTCAAATGCACACTCAACAATGAATATTTCCATGGTGGCATTCATCAGTTTCTTACATGTATGTTTCAGTAATAACTGTACAATTCTGCGTTGTAATACTTTAGCATTTCACCGCTATTAATTTCCATTTATTTGACGTGTTCTGAACCACTGTCAACGAACATTCAAGTGGCGGTAGCACTTAAATGTCTCGTGACGACTAACAAAACTGCTGACACTTTGTTAAAGTAAATGACACAGTTAACAAGGCTGGTCGAGATGACCTTTAGTATCAGTGGTATATGCAGGTTTGCCACTCTTTGGTGACCCTGGAAGTTGAGGATTTCTCAAGTCCAGTATGAAATAGTATAGTCAGGAAAATGATAACAAGCAAGAAGGGAGAAATAAATACAAGAAATGCTACAGATGTTAGCAAATAGCTACATCACTGATGCTAACTGTACGATTTCAAGCCTGACAGAAATTTCGACAGCATCCCAAGTAGATACAAGGACATGTTCAGGACTTTTAAGGACTGGGGTCATTGTCCAACTATTTTCAACACCATCAAATTGCCGATGTTAAATTCGAGGATGAGCAGCAGCCCTTAATGTGCAGAGTGTGCAAAACAACACAGTGCGACTCAGAACGGCACAAAAACTGACAATGAATATTATCATCACTGCTGGGTAGACCATGTACTACTCACACATAATATCTTTAACTGAATATCATCATCACTGCGAGTACACCATGGTCTACTCACACATAATATCTTCAACGCTTGGACAGTTGTGTACAGCAACAGACTTGACAAAAAATTATAGCCACTGCTAACATAACTGTTTCTTTAGCAGGCATCAGATAGTCAGTGTGAAAGGATCGGTGCCCCTTTCTATCCGGATGATGAAAAGATGCGGCCAGGCTGCGGGTTATGCTGCGGCCACACATGTCGGCAAAGGCATGGTTTTGGCAGACCACTATATCACACGAACGCCTTGAATAATTATGATAAAACTGACACGGAACATTTGCTAGAACTTACTGATTAGACTCTGGAGGTAAAAGGTCAAGGTCACAGCAGGCAGTCGAGGCAGCAAAGGTATCCTCGTCCATGCTAAGGTGTAGAAGTCCATCTTCTAGTTTAAACGTGCTTTCAGTTTCCTTTAGTGCTTTTACACCATTTAGTTCGGTGACAAGATGGAGATCCGAAGTGTTGTAAACCAATGACACTTATCATCAAAATTTCTTCTCCACATACACGTGGTAAACGGCCGTAGTCGGTATCATTTCTGTTACTAATGTAACTTAACGTATTTAGTTTATTTTCAAGACCTTATGCCACAAAGTTACTCCAGGCCGCCCTTTTTATATAAATATATCTTACTTATGTATTATATAGATATATGTTACTTATGTATTATGTTCAATTTCCCTGCACAGAAACAAATATAATACATTATGCAAACAATTTCAGACAAACAAGCGATAGATGCAAATCAGCTGGGCGACAGTAAAAAACACAATTTGCAACTTCTGGCCATCGTTAAATTTTACTAACACATAATATTCATGTTCACTGTCCGGTAACAGTTTTCTAAGTAGAAATTGGCATTAAAATATATGCTGATGCACCATCACCAATGCACGGTATCTTTAGTCAATTGATCCCGCTTTAGAGTCACACGGTTGCAAACAGTTTCCACAGCTGCAAGAATCAGAACAGATGGCGACAATAAATGCAGTAACCCAGTTATTTACCAATCATATAATGCCACTTCGACGAATCTACAGCACCATCAGAATGTTATTCCAGGTACAAAAATAGCCAAACACTCTGCACAACTCATGGCAGAACATAAAATAAATTAGCCCCGTGTTGGATTGATGGTTCACTCTTCATAACTGACATTTCTGTCAAGTTCAAAGTCACGTGATACAAAAACTAAGACAGATATCAAAAATTTGGCATGATCGAATTTAGATATTGAGCCCTAGTTTAAGAATCCGTGGTCAGTTGCCAGCTCCCATTGTAAATGACGAAGGAGACAGCTTTCGAAAATGGCTGGATTTCCAACTTTCAAGAGCTCATGCCCTTGACCTTGGATCGGGTCATATTGCATACAGTCATGCACCACTCATCGACCTCAACCTACATACCAAATTTCATTAAATCGAAGAAACTTTTTGTGGACGGATGGACGTACGTATGGACGGACATGTGAGACCCACTGTATTAGGTCGACTCAGAAGAGTCGACCTAAAAAAAATTTACTCTCAAATTTTGCACATCTTTTCGGAGATAATGAATTCAGAAAGACTTAGAATACCAGTAGCCAAAATGACCTTTAACAACATCATATAGGTCACATATAACATCCTATTAGCTCTTTACATTGTAATTATGCCGGTAACTTGTATCGTTTCCAGTAACCACCAATCACCAGTTTCTTACAAATTAGGAACTTGTTGGCCACAAATGACCTTCAACAGTCCTTAGCTTCAAAAAACGGACACGGAAAAAGTACTAGGCACATGACTTATGATATCTGTGACTGTTGTACTATGCAATCTATGCTGTATTTACCAAGTATTGGCCACAGATTGGTTTCAGTGGCTAAAAGGCCTTCAAAGGTCACCCAGTCTTTGGCAGTGTCACCAATTCATAAAGCACACACTTAGGGCCGGTTTTTCCACCACAAATTAACGTTAATGGGAGATTAACCCCCATTAAAACGGCCCTTACTGATGCTCCACAATATTGGACAACTGTGAGTATTTCTGTCGTTTCAGAGGTATAGTCAGCTAATGGCTGAAAATCACAAAGTGGTGTTTTGTATACTTATGAGGGAAGTATTACAAGATGTTAACCAAGACAATGAGCAGCCATCTGGTGGCAAAACTGACTATAGATGTTAAACCATTGTGACACAATACTATACTCTAGTGTGACAGAACATGACCAACGGATGACAATAAGATAATATATATAGCTGACATGCATTATATGTGAAACCTTAAACACACATGTATGTAACTGCAGTGCTGTCATCAACACAAATCTGTAACTACTGTTAGGCCACATTGCCTACCCACAGTGCATCAGATGCAGCCTATTGCTACACTAGAGATGTTGCACGTAACATGGCATGTGTGTCTGTTGGTCATACGGGTGGATGCTGTGCAAAAGAACGGCTGAACCAGTCAAGATGCTGTTTGGACGGCCGACTCTTGTGGGTCCAAAAAACTGCTTAGTAAAGGGGGGGGTCAAATCCATTTGCAGTGACAAGTTGGACATGCGGCCTTTCGCCAAACTACCTCGGTCACTTGCTCGGCTGTGTAGTAACCACATTCAGAGGTCACCCACTTAACGGCAATTTCAATTCAGTATAATCAAAATCACCATACAAATCAGGCACATATAATTACAACTACAGGCTCAACTGTCACGAAGGGACCATGTCACACAGTATGTATGGGCTGTTAACTGTGCAATGCAGCTGCATCGCACAATAAACGCTACAGTGAATGACTAATCGGGAATTAATAACAACTGTAATTAACCTGACTACTGTAAACGTACACGGAATTTTTTGTTTGCGTAAGAAATACAATTACTATCCATGGACAACAACACGGAAATTTTCACACACAACAAGTCGACTCAAAACGATGCCCAAACTCATCACACATATGACAGAATATCAGCTGCAGCAACAGAACTTTATTCATTGATGTGATGAATGATAACAGTTATAGGTCACACGTCAGTAAGTAATTAATCGTCGACGTCAACGTACGGCAAAATATGGATTAAACTACCGTCATAGCTCTGAGCCGAGTAGCTCCGAGTCCAGTCTGTCCACTCTCCGCGATGGTCATACTGACCATTTACCAAAGGCCACTGCTCAGTAAGTAAACGATCTACATCGGCTTCAGTTGGTGGCAGCCTGGTATCAGGCATTGTATACGTGTTACTATCCCAGTCAATCTCAATATCTGTGAGACTGGGCAGCTGTATCGATGATACCGGATCAGCAGGTACAATTTCTGGCTCTGCATGCAGTCTTGTGTCAGCAGTCATGGTTGCAGATGCAGGTGGCGGCAGATGCGAAAGTAAACCTAGAAGATCACCATCGCCGGTTGTCGACGAGGCATCGACCGACATTTGTACAAAGTTTCGGACTCTCTCGGCTTTCACCTGAAGCAGATCTGAATCAGATATTGTCGGCGGTAACTGATCCGGCAACCTGTCTGTACGTCGTTTTTTATGCGGACGAGGCTTGGCACCCTCGGGTACGATGGACACATTCGAGTCATCGACTTCGTGCTGGATCTGATTGGTCGCAATGCGGTTCAGCGTCTCGCTTGCGACCAATCGTAGTTCACCATTTGCATGCAGCCTCTGTATAAGTTCGGCAGTTGTCGCCACCTTCTGCGTTTTCCGTCCAGCAGACACAGGCGCAGCCGCCGGAGATAAATCCGCCACCGGTGAGCTTACGGATCCCGTTGCCGAAGTCCGATTTATTTTAATTTTCAACTTCGCTAACGGCGCATCAGCTCGGAACGGATCTGGAGATGAAGTCATTCGGTCTGTGATGCCATTGTCTGTATCGTTATTAGAATGAACGGACCAGATACCATTACATACCAGGTTACTAGAAGATGACGAGGCCTTCAAAATGCCATTACGTCCACCGGCATACTTGCGCTTGACATCAAACAGGGCATCACTACTTCCACTCAACTTCATCTTGGTGGATGACCCATTTCCATCAAGAATCACACAGGTGGTGTCCGGCTCTGTACCATTTGTGATACAATGCGAATACTGCGGCGACAGTTTTGAACAATTAGTCGACAAAGCTGTGGACTGTAACTTGGTCGACACAGTTGTCATAAGTGGACTGGGCGTCTGTGGCCGAAAAGTAACCGGGCTCCGGGCTGTTAATCTAGAACTAAACATGGGGGACTGAAGGCTTGAAGTTGTTATCGGTGTAGATGGTTGATACAAGGCATGTGAGGACTTTACGGAGAATTTTTCAGCTGAACTGGCAGTCTTTCCTTTCGACGGCTGATATCTGGATCCTGATATGTCTGAAGTACTGGATCTGGGTGTCTGTTCAATGTCGACAGTTTCACTTATCGGCAGTCGGCATAAAGGACTATCTGCTGATCTGTTTGGTGGTGGTCGGATGCCATCTGTTGTCTGGACCAGTCCACCGGAGTCCAGAAGAGACCCAGATGAAGCAGTGCGACTGATTTCGCCGGTGAATGGAGTTGACGGTCCAACCGTGGATGCCGCCGATGGAAACGGTGACGACTGGCTAGCCACGAGCTGCTGCCACTTGCGGACAAGGTCCTTCGCCCGCCGCGCCAGGTTGCGGTCGACCGTCCTCCGACGCATTTCGTTGACATACTTGCCAATCCGAGTTTGCTGCAGCAGGCAATCATTAATAATTAATAACAGTATCAAATACTCGCTTTTGGATGAAAAATCACCCTTAAAGGGGCATGGTCAGGGTCGTTCGTTCGTTATTGTGGGCAGGTGTCCAGCCTACTCTGGACCCCAGCGCTGAGACCTTTATGGCGGTCCAATGCGCCAGCCCAGGGAGAGGAGGGGAATTGATAGGTGTGTGAAGTGTATGTGCGAGTTATGTAGGGTGGAAGAAGGGTTAAGTAGGCGTGAGCAGCTTGTCAGGTATTTCTAAGTGCGCCCCCTCTAGGCGTGGCCTACTGTCTGGCTAAGCCCGGACTGGCACTTATTCAGTGCCAGCCCTGACCGGCACTTCTTCAGCGCCTGGCCACCTGACTGACACTTCTTCAGTGCCTAGCCAGT
>Ga0209363_1000267_pt1 | contig 18801 bp, 9 predicted proteins | sample WorMetexBAHAMAS3_FD_187385 | JGI IMG/M metagenome (GOLD analysis project Ga0209363, IMG submission 187385) | Marine gutless worms symbiont microbial communities from Max Planck institute for Marine Microbiology, Germany - Inanidrilus exumae... | ecosystem: Host-associated > Annelida > Digestive... | reverse complement strand
CACGGCGCACAGCGATTGAATCAACCGCACTGGCTTAACCTCGTGAGCATTCACCGATAAAGTTGCTCACTACTCAATTTATCGACCCCGAAAGGATGAAAGGCTGAGTTGGCCTTGGTTGGCTGGCTGGCAAACAAGCCGCCAATCTGTATCATCTGGCGTCCACAGTTAACAAATTTTGCTGGAGCAAAGTTTTACCGCCTACATGCCGTTGCTGATGGCAACCAGCACATTGGTTATGAAAAACATGTTCGAGTTCTCCTCAATGGTTGATTGATTGTGGTTTTACGTCCCATTCAACACAAACTAGGTCATTTCAGAAACGTTCTTCCCAGCCAGTCTCTTGGCTTAGTACTGAATAAATTAGCCCCGTGTGGGACTGACGGTCCACTCTTCACAACTGACTTTTCTGCCAAATTCAAAGTCACGTGACACAAAAACTAGGACAAATATCGAAAATGCGTCCCAATCAAATTTAGATATTGTGCCCTGGTTTAAGAATCAGTGGTCAGATGCTAGCTCCCATTGTAAATTGTGGAGAAGATAGCTTTTTAAAATGGAAGGATTTCCAACTTTCAAGGGCTCATGACCTTGACCTTGTATCAGGTCATACTGCATACCGTCGTGCATCACTCATCGACCCCTACCTACATGCCAACTGTCACTGAAATCGAAGAAACGTTTTGTGGACAGACTGACGTATGGACGGACGGACAGACATTAGAGGCCCACTTTGTTGGTCGACTCACAAGAGTCGACCTAAAAACTGAAACAAATACAACAAATGCAAACATGCACCCATAACAAAATAAGCTTATACTACAACATAAAATTAATACAAAAAACTAAAGCCAGGTTTAGTCACCTCCTACGACATCAGGCCTAGAAACAGAGTGGGACTATTCTAGTAGAATGGGAAAGGATAGAAAAGCAAGAAAACAGACGAAGTGAGTAAGAAAGGGAAAAGTAAAATATACTAAAGGATATAGTAGAAGATGGGGAAGTGGAGAAGTGACGGGATAATGGGGGATTGCCCGGGCCCATACAGGGCCATCCAGCCTATTCTGGTTTCAGCGCTTCAGAAATATGGCACTTCATTACTTAATTACTTACTTAGACACTTGTCCCTTACTTACATCCCCAGGACCAACACGGGGCTCTCCTCAATGGTGTTATCTACACGGTCTCCATACCATAAATAAATCATTGCAAAAGACTACGTAGTTGCTGAAAAGTGAGCCCAAAATAGAAGTGAAATATAATGACTTTTCAAAATACACACATGCAAAAATTGCCATTTATAAAAGAAAAATGTATCAAACAGAGCCATGAACCTATCTACTGTTTATGTTTGATACGGATGATAAATGCAAAATCATTAAAACAAATATTAGTAATTAAAGAAACACGTTCTTGGCTGCCGCCTTGGTTGGATGGACAGTCCATTTCCAATCTTTATTTAACTGTACTAAAATTAGTCTAGGTGGCCTGGGTCCCCCACGATAACCCTCTAAGAACAAATGGAGCAGGTTTTTAAGGGCCACAATGTCAAAGCACGTTTTGCTGGTGAACTAACATAAAATATCACATCACAGAAGCGAGACTAACCACAACATTAGTACTGTCCAGTTCCGTCAATTTCTCGAAATGTTCGTATGCAATGGCAAAGTTGCCACTTGCCAGCTGAAGCAACCCTCTACAGAGCACCGACAACACACAATAAATGCTTAACAGTGAAGAAACAGGTAGGGCTGATATCAAATTTCATGAAATGAAAATTCAGTTAAAGGGTACCCGATACTAAACAGTTAAAACTGTTATATGGACATTAGTTGTACATGCACAATCAAAACCTTTCATAATCCAGTGACTGCGATTAACTGTGACAAAATGCATTGAGTTAGTCGAGACTGAGATACTAGATGACACAATTCCTACCAAAGATCATCGAACTCGGTTGACGTATGTCAAAGTTACAGCAAGCCAAAGCAGTGTCGTTTTTTTGGGACAAAGTGTATAACTTTCCACTGTGTTGTATTATACTGTCAAAAGATGAACTAAAATAATGAAACAAAAAATTAAGCCATATAACGAGATAAATTAAACCATAAAGTCTGTCCCACATGTTTATATTTTGGCGAGAGAATGACCTCATCCCACAACTATGTCTGTTGGCAAATAAAAATGCTAAATGACGACAGAAAACAAAATTTTTGCTAAGTAACAGTCTTCGTGAACAAAAGTTAACCAAGAAGTTTATTACGACATGCATTCGCACATTTTTCAAAAATTGTGCAAAATAGTTCAGCAAGAAATGTCCATACTCTGCAAGTTTGGCAGCATTGTAATGGATGAAATGTATGTCAGTTTGACTTGATGACCGCTAATTGTCACATGTGAGATAGCTATGTGGGCGTCACCTAACTGGCATAATGGTTTCTGACAACAAGTACCGCACTAGCATAGTGATTTGCAAGTAATTACTGTATGCCATAGTACTCATTTACATATGTATGTCATTTGCATTGTGTAATGAATCTAGCTTCATGGCTACAACAAACCAATAAAATTTACTTTACTTACTTATTTACATTAGACTACATCTTGACATGGCAGACAAGACAATTTTCATCATCTCTAATCACATGCCACACAAGCAAGAAAATGTTACGTGGAATTGCAGAAGGGTAACAATGAGCTAAATAATTACTATACAGTATATCTTTATCAACAAAAAAGTTAACACAGTTAATTAATTACCTGTTTAAATGTGCAACCCCCAAAACAAAATTAATCGTACAAAATTTTCAAACATCAATTTCAGCACATCACTATTCTACTTTAAGTTTATAAGCAGTCTTCTTGTCCAGAGTTAAAAGTTTCTAATGACAACAAGGTGAAAAACTAGTTACTTGTTTAAGAGATTCTGATTGCTTGATGCATCGACGTTTTCTGACAGCTCAAAGTACTTTGACGTCACATTAACATTGCCCATCTGACAACAATCATCATGCAGTATTCATAACAAAAATGATACAAATATTGTAAAGAACACTACATTACCATCTACCAGTTGAAAAATGCCTTTTGCTATGGCTTAGTGGAAGGCTTTTGGATCTTCCAATGCCAACTGATAAAACCCTTTGAGCACAGGCGGCCATAGATAAGTAGCAGACACAAACATAGAAAGCTGCATTACATCATATCAGTGTTGTAACTCATGCCCAGTTGCATCCAGCTCAACTAACTTTAACGATCAGTTAATTAACACATTCAAAGACTGCTACTGGCCAACATGTTGTGCAAACCGCTGTTGGTATTAATGAGTTAAAGGATGGTTAAAGTTAACGTTAACTGAGCATGGTGCAACTGGACTTATAGTCGATTCCTGTCAACGTAACTCTCGGCTGCTTTCAATAATTCCGTCAAAATGCATCTGGCTGCGTTTTTTGGACGATTAGCAAAAATAAAGCAGTCCACATATAACTGTAACTGAACAGACTGACACAGGGATTTACTAAAAATCACTATAAAACACTATAGGCCGGTTTTTCAATCGCAAATTAACCGCCCATTAATGAGATTAATTTTGTAGTGGAAAAACCGGTCCAAAATACCCATCCACCTCCATTTTAACCGCCGTTTTCTAGGTGATCTGGGTATTCCCATTGATTTTCTTCATCCACCTGTTCTGGCAAAACCTTTAATGAGGATAACTGACTCATCTTTTTCAACTATCGTATCCACACCTGATTCTCTGACTGCTTGTCTGGCATCGTTACAGTGGTCCTTGTAGTAACGTTGTTATGTAGGCCACTCTAAAAATTTATGTTTACTTACTTACTTTACCTACTAAGTGGCACACATTTTATGGGCCGGATGTCGTTCCTGTCAATCAACCGTGTCTAAGCAACAAATGATCAGTTAATTACTTGACTATCATTTTCAATTTGATCAACGACTGTATTCACATTACTACTACTACTAATATTGAGAAACCAAGCAACTTGCGTACAAATAAATATGAATATTCAATTAATATTAATATTCATACACACTGAATGATGTGTATGAACATTATTAGTATTAATAGTAATAGTAATTATTATTAGCTACTATTAGTAATCTATTGCTGTTGTTAGTATTAGCGACAAACATCAGCCAATGTAAGTACTGCGGCAAATATTACTTGTAGATAAATTCGTCCAATTCCACTGAGAATATTGGCTTTGTTGTGTTCATCCTTGTCAACAAGTTGTGTGTAGATACGTAATGCCGCTGCATAGTTCTGCAGTAGAGAAAACAATTCAGAATACCACTGCTGCCTCTACTCTGGCTCTTTATACCAGAAACTACAAATCTGATGATACCAAGTACCCAAAAGTAGTGCCTGGACTGCCACACAGTGCACACTACACCAATGCTCAGTCCGTGACCAGCACACAGCAGCTCAACGCAGACCATTTTAAACAGGAAGAGAAAAACCAAAAAATAAATAAATTAGCCCCATACGGGACTGACAGTTGACTCTTCAGAACTGGCGTTTCTGCCAACTTCAAAGTCGCGTGACACAAAAACTCGGCCGAATAAGTTAGGAAGGATCAAATTTAGATATTGTGCCCTAGTTTAAGAATCCGTGGTCAGTTGCCAGCTTCCACTGTAAATGGCGGAGGAGATAGCTGTTGAAATGGTCGGATTTCCAAATGTGAAGGGCTCGTGACCTTGACCTTGGATCGGGTCATACTGCTGCATACCGTCATGCATCACTCATCAACCTCTACCTACATGCCAAATTTCATTGAAATCAAAGAAACATTTTGTGGATGGTCGTACGTATGTACGGACGGACAGACGGACATTTGAGACCGGCTTTATTAGGTCGACTCTGTGGAAGAGACGACTTAAGAAAAAGTGTCCGAAGTAATTCAGACTCGTCACCCCCTGCAGCTGTAAATGGATTCATCTGATCTTGACCCCCATCTAATACATGGTTCATTGGACCCAGAAGACTCAGCTAATGGCATCTTGATCACTTCAGCTGTTTTTTGCACATTACATCCGTGATGGATGGTTGGTTGGGAGATTACGTCACCTTTCAGAACAAAAATAGGCTATATTGGGACAAGGTCTTTGGTGGAGATTTAGTTCCGCCAGATTAAGGATGGCCAACGATACAGTAACCTCCCGACCTCGTTGTGTTTTTGTTCAGCGACGACCCAAAATGGGAAAGGATAGGGGGCTCATTTAAGTTATTACTCTAGTGCCTATAACAGGGTGGAAACTAACCAACCACTACAATACCTATTTATCAGTTCAATGTGATATCTTGTGTAATTGCTGTTCTTCAGTTCCTATAACATATCAGTGCCTAACGACTCTTGTTGCATAATATCTTTTCTGTGTTGGTCTGGCTTTGGAATGCTTCTCTTAGATAAAATCCAAAAGAAACATCCAGGGGACCTCCCACCCATGGTACCAGACCTGCCCTCCCCTCCACCCCAGTACATCCGTGTGTCCAACACACACAGAAACACAGACCACGTACAACATCTGTTGCAGTAACAATAACAAGATAAATTACTCACTTTTGCACAAAGTAGGCAGTTTCCCAGCGCATAGAGAACCCGATTCTCTCTGACGCGCCATAGCTCTTTTGACGCTGTTTGCAAATGAACACAAAAATTAAACGGCTGTGAAGAGCCACTGAGACAATTATAAACATGCACGTCATTGGCCATTGACAGATGCTGTTCCATCCAACAGACATTTTCCCACTACTGCAGCATGATGAATGCTATATATAAACTGTCCCGTCAAAAATGACCCAGGTTTGGCTTGCTGTAACTTAGAATATGTGAAATTATTTTGATAATTTTTAGCAGAAAGTAAGCAAACAAAATGTGCTTTATTTCCCGGTTGGTTTCCTCTTCTGCAACGTAGTGCAGAAGTATTGGTTTGGTGAGGAAATGTTTTTTGGGACACAGTGTAGACGACTGTTATACAGCATGCTTGAAACTGGGGTTATGAGTCACTTAAAGGTGATATGCAACGATTTTTTACCAACTTGATTAAAAGTAGTTTCTAGCTGCCTACTGCAATATAAACCCATCTGTGTAACAAATTTTGATAAATTATGCCGTAAAATTACAAGTTTAATTTTGGTATAGCTATTCTTCGGCATGTGTGACGTACCTGGATATGCTTGTTTTGTTTGCGTTTTTATGCGTTATTGAGATTAGATAAGAAGTTAATTTTACCAGTTTATGTTTTAAGAACCTATTTCTATGTCGTTATGCCTATGTGTTGTGTAATGTCTCACTAAACACTTCAATAGCTTGTTCCCTCGTTTGTTTACCTGGTATGACGTCATCACTTGCAAAAGTAAACAAATGATCGGGTGTGCACTTTCTGGCGCTTTTTCTAAAATTTCCTAACTTTTTGATGTTCCTTAATATTCGAATATATTTACTTATATTAAAGTCATACTATGGGCGATTTACTTTAACAACCAAAAAAATCATTGCATATCATCTTTAAGGTCACTGGAAATCCTTTTATTGAGTAATGCAGATATAACATCCCACTAGAGGTCTGTAGTAACGTTGTACAGTTTTAATGAAATCACCGACGTTTGTATCCAACAAGAATACAATATGGGATGATATACTTACATGTGCTCAAAAGGTGCCAAAAAGCCAGCTTACTCTAGCGGACAGTAACAAAAAACAGAACAAATAAGGAAAAACCATTTAACAAAACCGAGTTGGTTGGTAGAAATGGTCTGGGTTATACTGTAGTCCACAGTTGATCTCAAGTCGTCAAGTCGAGCAAAGACATAACAATGGCATAAACCGTGACGATAATAAAATGGCAGAAAGTACTTATAACAACCATCGCGTTTATCAAATTTAATCATGATTTGTGTACAGAATCTGACACAAGTGGGTGTAACACAACTGATTTCTCCTTCACTGCAGAAATGAGAATGAAAAAGTATTTAGAGCAAGTATCAGTTTAGCACAACAACAGCAGAACAGACAGGGCTAACTACTGGTAAATACCATGACGGCCTGTATCAGACAACTGCAACGGGCTTCCATCCTCAGCCAATCCATTATCCAGGTTTGTCAGCATCTGAAAATCAATGAACAGCTCATGTCGTCACTTCAACGAGCACATGCTAGGTCCACCCATGTAAGGCAATAGGTCTCTACACGGTGCTGGCGCTGGAAAGACAGCATAAAGGCACCAATGCCTCTTCCACTGGGAGTCCGGAAGTTGATGAAGAACAAGAGGACAGGCCACTGGTTGAAGCCAGAGCTTTCAGTTTTGTTGTGTGCTTTGACACTGTTGGTTGGAGGACAGGAAAGATCATAAAAACCCGCCCAATTATTCCCTAAGGTTCAGTTTGGGGGAGTTGCCTCAATCTGGGGTAAATTCAGAAAAGAAGACCAGTTCACAACAAGTGGTCAACGAATTTTACGAAAGGCCTCATCGAAGGGGGAGGGAATTTTTCACGGGAGGGACAATATAATGTGACACCGACCAGGGGGCAGATTTTTCACGGAAACAATATAATGTGACAACAACCAGTCTGGAGCACTGCACATGGTTATTACGGTTCCGCTGTCACTAACCATTATTGATTTTTTATGCTGTATAAAGCCTGAAGAACTGACTTCCAATGCTTTTCAGTGGGCTGGACAACCCCTAAAATTACCCATTCATATGGGGGACCTTGACCCCATCTAATATATGGTTCCTTGGGCCCACTGAGTCTATTCTACAATCAACATCTTGACCAGTTCAGCCATTTTTGCAGGGCTCACAAATGTGACCAACAGACAAACAAACAGATATACAGATTATGCTACTCTGCCTGTAGCAAAAGGCATGCATCTTATGCCTAGAGTACATGCAATGCATCCTAAAAATGTGTGTGTGTGTGTTTCATCTAACCCATATACCCAAATTCAGTACATGTCAACTTTCATAGGAATTTTAACCCATTTTAATCTAACAGTTAAGTACCATCATACTAGGTAGGAGAAGAGAAAGTGGCTGACAAATAAGCAAGCAGTTTGCATCAGAATGACACATAAATGACAACTAAGGAACCTGAGTTATAACGCTGTGTAGACGTGAAAGTCTGTCCACGGAGTCGTGCAGTCGGCCAACATGCTGCGGCAATTCCGCATGCAACATTCTCATGTCAAACGGCACCATTGAACCTGTATAACAAAAAAGAATATACAGCATTCACGTTGGTACACACACTACCTCCTACTCATTTATTGTTTAGACAGGCTGTCTTTTCTTGATCTACACCAGGCGGAGTCAGGTCCCCCAAGGCAGAATCTATAACGATAATCAGAGAAGGTTTTTATAGGCTGGACACCCTTCCTGTCACCAACGAGCAGTGTCAAAGCAATGAAGCAAAATCACAACATTGACTTCAATATTATATACATTTATATTCACTTACATATGAAGCAGTTATACGCTGATGTAACGGGTACTGACAATTAGAGACCGACGACTGATACAGGTTGAATGCCGATATACCAATATTTTTCCATGTCCCATCACTGATAACCGATATTCATTCACTGCGAACTATTTACACAGTTATTATAGCATTCGCTGCATGCAGCAGCGTTAGCACGTTCATCAACTGCGGCCCGATATCTCATCAAAGATTAAAATGCTGATGTCGGTTGATACTGATATCTGATATTCACACTGGTCATTCTCTATTGACATTTTGACATCAATATAAAACAATGAAATGTGTGTTAGTGCAGTATTTGTATTAAATTTATACTGTGCAGCAATTTCTGTTTAAAAAATAATTTATCGTTCAAAATCGTATATTCTTGCATCCAGCAAGTTAACTACTATTACCCAAGCTTCACAAAATCCATAAACAATGGATTTCCATTCATTTAGTCATCTATTTCAAACGGAATACAGCATATTGAGCAGTAAATTTTTTTCATATCATCAAATACAACATGCGATATGATTGTCCAAAAATGCACCACAAGACATGCAGCATAATGTGATGTTTGTCATTTCATTAGCATGTCAATATCAAATGACATCACCTGATTGACTGCCAACAGTTAGCTGTGAAACACTGTGCAAACTCAGCATCCTCACTTTCAATCGACTTTAAGTCAAACATTTTTCATATCAGACAATAAACACACACTGCAGTTGTCATACAAAGCAATAACTAAAGTTAAGGCATAAACCTTGGTGCAGAGAGCCAGCTGACGATACATAATACTCGTAGTAAAGGTCGGGTGAATCCAGATCACCGAACTGTTCCATCTCTGTCTCTGCTGACGAGAAAAGACGAAGCTTGACCATCAGCGAGAGACGACAAAACCACAGCTGTCACCGCAACAACCATCAAACACAGCAGTATTAACCGTCACACAATGGCGTTGATGCAACAAAAGTGTTGCAAAATTGCACCCCGGGATGCGGAATCCTTATTTTTTTGTGGGTGTCTGACTCCAGGGTTTAAAAATTTGGGACTCCGACTTTGACTCCAGCCCTTAAAAATCCCCAGACTGCAACTCCGACTCCGGGGTAAAGTCGGACACCGACTCCTGAACTGGTGTGATTGTGACAGTATACTAAATGAACGATGCAGACAGAAAAATGCTCAAGATTTTTTAAAATGGTGCACAATATTACACAAACAAAATTTAAATTACTAGTATATGTCCAGTCCAGTTGCACAAAAATTATACAAAACTGCAACAAATACATATAAATCCAAAAGCAGTCCTCTTTTTTGGCAGGGCTCCGACTCCGGTATTTTAAAAAATTAGGACTCCAGCCCTGGGCTAGAATCCAGACATCGGGACTCCGACTCCAACTCTGCACCCCTGGTTGCACCAGAAGATGGCAAGATGACTGGAAGTCGGCTTAAATCCCTAACGTGGCAATCAGGATTCGATCTGCCATAACGTCAGTGGTCAGTAATAATCCACTTCCAGACTAACCAAAACCACCGCGCATGCTTCCACAAAAAGTGTCACCTTAAAACTGTTGACGAGTGTCAACATGGCAAATGACAAAGAATGTTCCACATCGTCAGCAGCTGCCCACAGAACAAGCTGCAGGGTGGTCTGCAGTGGCTAACAAGCTGCAGGGTGGTCTGCAGTGGCTCTACACGCTGACGATGTTGCTGTTCAATGGCATATGTCTCATGAACACATAACAACAAAAACAACCGAAAGACCTGTAGTTCAAGTTGGCCAGCTAGGCGTGAGGATCACATGACACTCCTCCATATGTTTTCAAGTGACACAGGCATATTACCATTAATACTGATATTACAGGTTAACTAGAGTTGCCTTAAATGTTTCATGTTGCCATTTTTGACATTACCACACGTGTGGTTCCACCATTCAGCATCTGCTGTCTGGAACTCAATCCCTAGGAAAGTACTTACAGCCCTTACTAGCTTCAAATCTAGACTTATAGGACTCACCTTTTAGATCTGGCCAACAATAAGCATTAATGATATGAACTGTACTGCCACAAGCTCTGAAGCCACAAACTCTGATGGTGAGACAGAAATGCATTGTCGTTGCTGTTGAGTGGCACTACTAAAATTGACACTTTGATTGACAGGTTCATTGTACGGTGACATGGTTGGTTGGTTGGTGTTCACAATGTAGGTCATATCGCGCCTTGTTTCTGTTTAGAAATTATAGTTGATCATATACGGTGACATATAAAGCCAGAAAAGCCCTCACTTATGACCACTTTATCAATATTTTCCCTCCCGTCGCCTTGAACTTCATCTATGACCTTGACCTTCAAACCTGACCTACATAGTGTTAAGGTAAAGCAGTGTGTCGAATATCTATGTCAACGGACATCTAGTTAGAAAGTTACTATCAGAACTCACAGATACACCTGACCAATTGCTTTACCTGGATCACAAAGGTGGTTGGTAAAAGCTGGACTCAGCTGAAGCATTACGGTCATGTTACCTGTAGGGAGTACGTAGTGTGTTGAGTAGTCTGAGCTGAAGCGTTTGCACCCTGACCACACTGAGTCAACAATCGACGAGTCAGTTCCACAGCAGCACGCAGGCATTCCACTTTCTTCAACATCAAGTAAATAAGTAAATAATTGCATATCAACATACACAAACATCAACATACACACCTGAATTAGAAAGTTGCCTCTTTAGCTTGGTTTTCATTGTCAACCACGTTCCACTTGGTTAACTAGGTTCAGTGTTTATCATGAACAACCAACTTGAACCAAGACATGCATTTTTCATCACTGATTGTTGTGATGGACGATGAATGCTAAATAATATTTAAAAACTACTACCGATTACAGAAATATATGTTCTTGGCTACAGCCTTTGTTCCAGAAGGCAACTTTTGCAGATAACTGGAACAGATTTTTATGGACCAGATGTCACTCCTGTCACCCAGCAAACACTGTCAAAGCAACAAAGTAAACTCAGAGCACTGACCACACCTCTGGCCTTTCTTCATCAACTACCGGATTCCCCAGGGAAGGGATGCTGCTGCCTTTACGACTGCAAGTATATTAATTACACTCTGTATTTTCTCTAACCGCACCAAAATTAAGCAGATAACAGTCATCAGCAGAAAAGTCAAGCAACGTACAATTAGTTGACGCAGTCCTATTTCATCCTGGGGCACGCTATCAGCAGTCAGCACCAGGCGCTTCGCTGCCTCCTGTTCTCCTAAGAGCCGTTCTACCATATCATACACAGGATCTCCCTAAGCAAAAAACAATCATCCAGAGTCACTAACATTAGCAAAATAGCATTATGGGTACAAAACCCACATTCTCATCTCACAAGCAGATTTTGCTGTCTATTTACAGTAATAATCATTATTCATCATCATTGTTCCTTTGTTTTATGTTCATGACAGTGTTTTTAAGTTAACTGAAACTGTAACTGAAATAGCAAAATACTGAAATAAAATATTCAGTTAACTGTAACTAAATAATAGTAACAGAAATAGTAGAATTAACTGTAACTATAATACAAACTAAAAATTAAATGTTAACTAATAAAATATGTCCTGAAAAATAACACAGAGCCTCCAGCTAATTTACTTAACTTCCAGGCAATACTGTAAGCCATATTAGCAAAATGAATCATGCATATTTGACCTTCATAATACTGTCAGAGATCTGTTTAAGTTCATAAAAGTGTCGGCAGGTAAAAGAAACACGCTGACGACCAAAAATTTACAGCAGCCTGTATTCCTGAAAATGAACTATAAATATTATGCGCAACATACTAGACTTGGCAGTTGTTACAGACTATGTTGACATTGATGGTTCAAGTCTTGTGCTAATAGCCGTATTACTTTACTATAACTGATGTGATAATTTCTCAGTAGAATTGCACAATGTTCAGTTTTGTCAATTTGTAGGCACGAGCAAAACTGAAAATGTAACTAAAATAAAATAAAATGAACTGTAACTGAAACCTTAAAAAATAACTGAAACTTAAAACTGGAAACTGAAAAAATTATAAAAGCAACCACTGTAACTGAAACTGAATAATGTAACTGAAATAACACTGGTTCATGAACAGCAAATGTCCTCTGGTCCTCAAAATTCCTTCTCAGTTTAAATGTCTGTGTCAGAATTACTCCTGTTCATTTTTTATATCTAAAAACAACTAGGCTCCACTCTGTGGTAAAGCAAGATGGCTGTTTGGTTAGCTTTTGAGTGAAGGTTAATACAGCAATACCTCATTGAACAATAATAACAATAAAAGATACAGAATTCATTACTCAGCATTCATTAACCATGCACAGACATCACATAAATCATACAGCTAATAAAACTACAACTGCTAATGCTGCTAACACTTTTAAATCTACACTTAAAGGAGACTTAGTTTCATTATCCTTGAAAGCAACCGGCAGAGATGAGTAGACACTGTCGACCGTACAGCAGTTTTGACCTCAATTAGTGTTACTAGTCTATTGGTCCAGCTGAGTGGCTGAGAATGTGTGTACTGTTTGATGTCTTCTCTTACGCTGTTGTGAACAATAACAGTCACCCCTACTCATTGGCCTACTGTCGACCATAATGTCCACGTGAAGCTGGATTAGCGGGTTTTTCATTAGTTTTCTTCCTTTTGTTTTGGAAAACCTTTGGTGATAAGCGGCAAAGGTTATTTTATAGACCAGATGCCTTCCTCTTGCCCAAACAACAGTGAAAAGCACTGAAAGAAACACAAGGCACTGACCCAACCACAGATTCACTCATTGGCCTCATGCTTTCTCCACCTGCCACCTGATATGAAAAGGGGAGTTGTTCCCTGTTATCAGTAGCCAGTCATTAGGCAGCACATCAAGCAAAGGTGACAAGTACAAACCAACGATTCGTCAAGAATAATGCGTGGACTACAAGTGCGATGACTGGGCAACGGAGTACCAGCTGCACTTGTCAGAACTGTAACGAGTATCAGACGTGTGGACTCTGACGGTATCCAGGCATCATGCCGACAGTCTACATCATTTATAAACATCCCAGTAGAAAACGGATCTGTCTCCGACAGAGGTCCATCATTAGCAGAGTTCTGATGATGATGAGGGATCGGGGGTGACGAACTGGAAATTCTTTGTGCAGGGCTCGGCGTAGCACTAGCTGAAGAAAACGAACTTGACAAAGAAGCATGTGGCATCGACAGTGGCGGCAGTGTTGATGATGATTCGAGAATTCTGGGTGAAGGTGAAACTGATGCTGTAACGGGATCTTCATCCCCAGTAGTAAAAGAATCAAAAAAGCTCTTTCCTTCAACATCGGTTCCACCAACACTGTCCTCGTTCTCGAAAAACTTGCAAAGACTTCGTGAGCTCTCTGCTGGCTGAAGTCCCTTCTCTTCCACAAAGTCAACCTCGTGTGCATCATCAGGTTCTGATGATCTTTCTTCTGTAAATGTGACAATCCTATTAAACTCGGACTGAGTTTCTGTCACAGCATCATCCTTAGATGATCCTGTTATGGCTAAGGTTTCTTGACCTTCATCCAGTAAATCCTGTGTGAAATTGGAAGGTACATTTTCCATCTCATCAGAAGGTGCAATAATGTCATCAAAACGAACACGTTCTGTACCAGTGTCATCTTCTGTGTACGACTGTTCATCAGGTACAGTCATCACACTACTGTCATCTGTACCAGTGTCATCTTCTGTGTATGACTGTTCATCAGGTACAGTCATCACACTACTGTCATCTGTTTCTTGTAAAGTTTCTTCACCAAGACGTGATTCAGATGTGGCACTAGAAACTGACTGGTCCAGAACACTTTCACCACCAAGATCGATGCTCTCATCCATCGGAAGAGTGTCGAGCAGCACATTTTCCATGGATGGGGTGGTGGAGATGGTTGGCAGCGCAGTAGAAACAAGAGGAATTGGAGGTGGTTCAGACACAGCTTCATCTGAATCAGGTGACATGAGATCATCGGATATAGCCAAGTCATATGCAGCAGCTGCAGCCACTGGTTCACTGTTGGAGTCCATTTCTGAGAACTCTCAGAATCTCTATCTACCGGTATCAGATGTCTGCAATCCAACAAGTATACAGATGATGCTAAACAATGTTAATTATCCAAAACAAGAAGCTCAGCTTAGTCAGCTACCACAGAGGGACTGCAAGATGCGCTAATAGCGTTATGTTAGCAAATTCATTCTATGTTTCACGAGCTATGGGAGTTAGAAACGTTTCGAACAGAACAGTACAAGTGACCTTCAAGGTCATTCAAGGGCATTGGCAATGGGTGCCCTTCGATAGGCCATATAACTTCTGCCATACCAGGTTCATGCCCACCAAAATTTAAGCGGTTCATGTGACCTGACCACGCCCCTTTCAGGTATGGTTTGTCATCCACGTGCTGGCACAAGTTTGCTACGATCAACCTTTCTACCAAATTTGAAGTCTCTAACTCCACCCAGTACAAAGATATGAAAGGCAATACAAAACGTCATAAATGGGGTGATTTGAGGTATTTAGGACTCACTCAAGGTCACTGGTAATAGCACCATTCGATATGGTGCATACGAGTACCTATTAGCCTTCCATAGTAACTATGTTCCTATCTTGCACTGTTGCGGTTTCTGAGATATAGCTAGATAGGGTCTGCCTAAAAATCGAAATCCACGAAATCCACAAAATGTACGAAATTCACTGCCTAAAATTCGAAATCCATGCCTAAAAATCGCAATCCACGAAATCCACTCAAATGCGACCTTGGCTAAATATCGAAATCCACGAAATCCACTAACTGTACGAAATCAACATGGCTAAAGATCAAAATCGACAATTTCGATGTTTAGGCATGTGGATTTTGCACAGGCGCCTAAGTGTTGTGGTCCACAACACACAGGCCTGCATGAGATCCACGAAGTCCACAAGCTGCTGTGGTAATTAGCGGCAAACGACGCTGGCATCACTATCAAGTCGCGAACGCGAGCGATTGCGAAACCGTTGAGTCGGCGCCTGTTTCTCATTGCATGTGCACAGAGCTACCGCGAGAGTAGACTTGCAAGAAACGTAACTGCCTTACAACTACACGCCACCTTTTAATCCTCGCTCCATACGTGTAACGCATTCATGTGCTTATTTCCTTTACTCAGAATTCTAACACATGGGTAGAGACAGGTGACAGACAGACTTACTAACGCGTTTATTAAATATACCTTATGTCAATACTATAACAATTGCCTGTTGGTTTGTTGACTGCCTTGCCAATGTGGATTTCGTACAGTTTGTGGATTTCGTGGATTTCGATATTTAGCCAACGTCGCTTTTGAGTGGATTTCGTGGACTTTGTGGATTTCGATATTTAGGCAGTGGATTTCGTACTTCGCCGTGGATTTCGATATTTAGGCATATGGATTTCGTAGATTTTGTGGATTTCGATTTTTAGGCAGACCGGCTAGATATTGGTCGAAAATCACTTATGGAGTCGGCAATTGCACTGAACGAAGAACAATACAAATTCGTAGTTTGCAGCTACAACAAATACACGGACAATACAAATTGCAAAACTGGTAATTACTGACTGAAAATGCACAACAGAATGAAATATAACAATAACAAAAATACGACATATGTACACACCTCCATCCCTGGGTAAGAGAAGTACGTTATTGAAAGATAAAAAAAACTTCAGTTTGGACGCAAGTTGTTTACAGACCGTCATGACTGTGGTTGTGGTACTAGAATAAATCTGAATAAGGCTGTGTTCCTTCGGGCTCGTGAAATGGTAATCACGAGTTCACGACAGCAAGATCAAAATTGACGTCACCGCTCTGCTCTGACGTTGAATCGCTCAGCTTTTGTGGCAGAGGCTAAACTTAAAATTCTTGCTACAGGGACGGCGACAAGAGCAAATGATTTAGCTATCGACAAAATCTGTACAGTCACTTCAGCGTCATGCGACATTTCCACCATTTTTCTAGTTGAGTTCAGTTCAGTTCGAGCGCGTCTGTAAAAAAGCTCTGCAGAAATAGTGTCTTCAGTTCTCGAATCTCAACGGGAATCCCAAACAGCTACAGCGACAGTTCAGTGTTGTGGATAGAGGTCGGAAGCCCGTTCCAGATGACTGGTCCGTATACAGCAAAACTTCTTCGGCCTAGTCTTGGTATTTGTTCGTGGTAGAACGATGTCACCAGGAGCTGCCGAACGGAAATAACGACGGCCGGCCTGGATCGTCGGTCACTGGCGTGAAGTTAACATCTCGGTGAGACAGGCCTATCGTTTCAGTACCATACATTCACTGGTAAAGTGATCACGCCGACTTTGAACATTTTAATCTGAAGCCAGTGGTGGCAATGGAGTATGGCAAGCGGAATTAACATTTATTCCATTTGCTGATATGAAGAATTCGAATTCTTGATATCAACAATTATTTGCTCAATATCAAGAATTGTTGATATCAACAATGCGAATTGTTGATATCAAGAATTCAAATTCTTGATATCAGCAAATGGAATAAATGTTAATTCCGCTTGCCATAATGGATGTCATCTCGGAGCGTCGTCATGTAGTCGAATTACAGCCTTAGTTTGGTGACCATGAGCAGCAGCGTTTAAGACCGACTGGAGTTTATCTAAAGACTAACAGGATCTTTGTACAGCCAGCATTTATCGATTTTTTTTGTACAAATACCCAATTGAGTTGGCATATAACGCTTTCTCACAAGCTTTGGGAAGTTTTATTTTGATAATTCCAACAGAGTTGTAATACCTTACTGGATTGCCCTTAATTTAGATATTGTGCCGTAGTTTAAGAATCAGTGTTCAGTTGCCAGCTCCCATTGTAAATGGCAGAAGATATAGCTCGATCAGAAAACGGAAGGATTTCCAACTTTCAAGGGATCGTGACCTTGCCCTTGGATCGGGTCATACTACATACTGTCGTGAATCACTCATCGACCTCTACCTGCATGCCAAATTTCATTGAAATCGAAGAAACTTTTTATGAACGGACGGACGTTTGACACCAATTTTATTAGGTCGACTCAGAACAGTCGACCTAAAAAGTATTATTTTGTGTAAGATGTCTTTTTAGGTCGACTCTTCGTTGGATTAGTATGATCTTTGCCTGGTTTCGGAATTGGTATGATAGTGGCATTATGCCAACTGTTGGGGAAAATATCTGTAGTCCGGTAATGATTAAAGATTGAGAGTAATAATTTTAAAGAGCTCAATGGAAGATGTTTAAATAACTGATAATGTATATTATCGGGTCCAGATGAAGAATCTTTAGAAGAGTAATTAATGGCATCTTAAAGTTCTTCAAGTTGAATAGGATGATTATGCCGCTGATAGACCCGCGCGACTCGGTGCCTCACGCCCACTGTGTTGCAGTTGTACATGTATATAATACCCTAGATGTAGACGGTAAGTGTGATAAACTGGTGACCGAGACCGTCACCGGTTTACCACACTGACCGTCCACCTAAGTTGACAGCACCTGAGACATCAGCCGTTCCAGAGATATGGTTGGTGCCCACCAAAATTGAACTGGTTCACATGACCTAACCACGTCCATTTCAGAGATGGTTTGCCACCATGGGCTAGCACTTGCTAATGTCAATCTATACCTACCAAATTTAAAGTCTCATCTCCGCTCACTACGACGATATGAAAGGGGATACAAAATGTCGAAAATGGGGTGATTAGGGGGTACTTAGGGTCACTCAAGGTCAGTAACGTCGCCATGGGTGCGGGGAGAGGGCAAACGGGGGCAATTGACCCAACCGTCTCCAAACTAGATCCAGAGATCGTGGCAAATTCGTTGGGAAAATTTTGAGGCTGCAGAGGGGTGGGGGTCACACATTACTAATCTAAATGATTCTGTCGTCACACACACATGCTACTTATGCAATGCCCCCGACCTCTGACACTACAGTTCAAGGTCACTGGAAATAGCACCGTTCGATACAGCAGATACAAATTCCTATTCTTCCACAGTAACTATGTCCCTATCTTGCACCGTTTCTGAGATTTTGTAATGTATTGAAATTTACACATCACACAGCGAGATATAGGTCGAAAATCGCTGATTTTAACATACCCCACCTCTATTTGGTGCTCTCACTGGGGGTGATCCCGTTGTAATTTCTCCGAGATCTTTGGCATCAGAAAAAATAGAGTCCCTGACAGACGGACGGACGGACGCACGACGACAGCATATACCGCGCTAACATAGCGTCGCGCGGTAAAAACTGGTCAGCTTGTGTGGATGAAGTTCACGG
>Ga0209363_1000266_pt1 | contig 18802 bp, 10 predicted proteins | sample WorMetexBAHAMAS3_FD_187385 | JGI IMG/M metagenome (GOLD analysis project Ga0209363, IMG submission 187385) | Marine gutless worms symbiont microbial communities from Max Planck institute for Marine Microbiology, Germany - Inanidrilus exumae... | ecosystem: Host-associated > Annelida > Digestive... | reverse complement strand
TCATCATGTGCATAGGAATCATTAGAAATAATTCTTTGGTAGGCGGACGTGCCCGGGCCGAGTCGAACCCCGGCCACTGAGCGCGTCACGCTCTACTGCACATGGCGGCCGAGTGCGTTAACCACTCGGCCACGAAAGCAGGTCTTGTCGTGATGTCACCAGGATGGTGAGAATAAGAAGTCCCACCTTATAAGCGGGCATGGTGGAGACATCAAACTGAATAGAGGTAAAGATATGGATGCTGTACCCCACAGAGGTGTGTAATCGGGTTGTTCATTTCCCTTTCTTCCAGGCCATTGAATCCCTGTGTGGATATACCATGGAGTCTGTGACGCATATCCATTTTTACTGCTACTGCCCCTTGGATGGTAATTATTTCCTACAAACGGTTGCCCATCTCAGTACAATGTTGGCTTGATAAAGAGCAACTTTGTTGAAGTAAGCAATGCCGTTAAATTTTTCTGAATACCACTGAAGCTAAATAGCCACCATACTGGGCGAACACAGTATTAAGAGCTTTTTTGGTGTAAAATAAGGCACTATGTAATCAAAACATGGTTACAATATTCAGATATTTGAAACACACACATTGAAAGTGCGTTAATGTAATAGTGTTATGGTTTGAAACAAAAGATATTTTCATGTTGTTCTCATGTTGTTTGGTTTTGTTGTGTTAGGTTTAGTTTCTTCAGTACTAAGCCAAGAGATTGGCTGGGAAGAACATCTCCGAAATCGTCTGTTTTGTGTTGAGTGGGACGTAAAACCTTAACTCAGTCAATCAACATATATTTATAACAATAATAAATTATTTGCTGTTAGGCTTGTGTAATCAGGTATGTGTACTTTGTGGTTATTTCTGAGGTAGATATTATGATAATAACATCATCTTAATGGTTAGGGCTTGCCAGTAACTTTATCTCTGCCAGTTTGTTATACTACTGGTACTGGACATATCATTATATATAGTAATGTTCTCAAAGGCCTTTTGATAACAACGACTGATTAGCTTCGTCGTGCTTGTTGTGATTCTGTATTGTACAAAGTGTTACATATTACAGGAGCTATCAGAACAATCTTAATGATTACCGGAGACTTAGCAAAGTCCATCCTAAGGCCGTCCAGATTGTAAGTTGTCCGGCCGAACAATAGCAGGATCTTGAGTTTTTCTAAGTCTCTGCATGTACTGTATCAAAAGGAGATCTGCAAGAATGCAGGCACCTTAGAGTGTGCTACTTAGTTTTTTTTGGCTCACTTTGTTGTCACTGCTTAGTAAATAGATTAGCTTAGCTAGATTACTAGGAATGCTGTAGTTTAGCGTGCATCTATGACAGTGTGTTTCACAAATACATTTGTGGTTGATGGAATGTGTCAGTTTTCAGTTTTTTGTAATAGTTAGCAAATCTCATCTAATTTGAGTGAGTTTTTGTTTTGCTTTGAATGGCTATGAACTCCAGAATGGGTAAAAATGTACCACTGTTTTAGACAGAAAGAGACTTTCAACACACTCATAGTAATATAACAACTTGCCCTAAATGCATATTCACATTGCCCTTAGACAATGTGTAGATTGATCCAGAGCCATGTATTATCAGTAACTTGGTTTAGCGGAATGGCAGTGTTACCTGAGGTAATTTGCTGATGCAGAAGGTAATTGCCTCAGACGTGGTTTGTAAGGACATTTCTGATTTTCTCGTTTTAAAGTAAATGCTTCATTGATTAATTGTGAATGTGTTTCTTTCATTTTATCTTTTTAACTTTGCCAGGTAGTGTGTGTGTGTATGCATTTTGGGTGAGTCGATACATTACACCGTGAGATTATGGGGGGCTGGTGGGTTCTTGCTGGCTAAAACAGTGCAAAATTATATGAAATTGGTGAATATCTGACAGGAAGTAAACTGACACATTTTTAAAACCACAATGTATGATTTCACTGCGTTCACGTGATTTGACACAAGCCGTGAAACTACGTTTTTTTCGGCTGTACTTTGTGCTCTTTTGCTCCGTGTCTAACTGTTGCTTTCTCTACAGTGTTGAACGTTGATGTTTGCAGTGTTGTGATAGCATTGTTTGCTGTGCATCAGACAGTCGTTGTAGTACATGCATTTATCTCACAGATCCTACGAGAGCAATTTGGAAACATATCTGAGACTGTCCAAAGTCCGTCCGCATGTGCATAATGGTTCAACAGCGCATGTAAGTAGCACCCAGATGAACAGTTGCAACATGTCACTTAAAGTTGTCCGTCTCCATCCTGCAGTAATAACTGTGTTCTTTGACCTATCCTTGCAGCCAGTTATAGCTACAAATACTTACAAACTACTGGTAGGCAGTGTTTGGAACTGCAGAAGCTGCACCATTGGGCTGATAGTAAAATACATAAAAGGTAAAAAAGGCATAGATTTGTATAGCGTTTAATTATGAAACACATCTCTGAAGTGCTCACGTGATGAAGGGATCACACAGTTTTACCTACCACCTGCAGGTTTATCTGTGAATGGAAAGAGCCATCCTGCCTTTACTCTGTAAGCATTCACCAGATGGCACCACCCCGACCGAGGTAGCAGACATCTGATTGCAACTTACTACTCATTTGTCGACCCCAAAAGGATGAAAGGCTGAATTGGCATGGTTGGTGGACTGGTAGTGGACGGTTTACCTACATGAGTGGTCACCCATTGGCTGTAGGTCGAGCGCAGGACAGGGAAAGTCCGCCGGCGAAAGGCCAGAGTTCCACCACTGTGCCACGCAACCAATCCACTACTAATATATTTAAATGTTTGTGACAGCTGCTGGACCTACTGTAATGTGTGTTCTATGCTTACTCAACTTAGTTTCAAAGTTTACCGTGTTAGACTGAGTTGGTGTTGCAGTGAGTTACTGTGTCGAATCATCAAAGCAGTAAAAGGATAAATTACCCATTGATTGATAAAAGTACATGAGCCTTCATGCTACAACCATAATCACTATCTAAATTTGTAGAATAATAAAATAGTTGTTCGAGCACAGTAAATGTACATGGTACATAGCAACAGGTGAGCAGAATATATGAAGCTCAGAGAGCACGCAAAGTAGCTTCAGTCTTCCTGTGTAAGGTATGAGTAAGGAAACTGTAATGAAACTTGTATTAAAACACTGTAGAAAGTCAGGAGTACTGATGTGTTGAGCTAGATAAGGTTAGTAAAGAACACAACAAATACGTCTGTCTTCGGGGACTGACATATATCCACACATTCCGATCCTACACCCACACGCTGCGAGATTTCACGAACAGCGCATTTCTAGCGTGACTTTTACAACATCGGCGCATCTCTACGGTAATGTTTACATATCAGTGGATGTGTACTGCACGCTGGCTGATTTGTCCGATTTTGGGCCTCTGAGGAGCAAAGTTCACAAACATAGGAGATTCCCTGCCTTGGACACTGATGAATTGCCATGCAAAATTTGACGCCGCTAGCTTTATCCTCGGCGAAGAAATCAATAACTGTACAAACAAACAGACACACAAACAGTAAATGATATATCCACACCTTGCCTATCGGCATGTGTGTATAGCAAACTGGAGTGGGATTAGCACAACTAGTAAGGAAGATGGGATTATGGAATGTTAATGTGATTTTTAAACACTGATTTGGTTGAGCATCTTTAGAATGACTGCAGCAAATTCAAGACTGAAAAAGCACATCTGTGTTCTGTGACTGATGGAATGTTTATACAGCTTGTAGCTATGACCTATTGTAGTTTTGACACATAATTGAAAACCGCTGTGTATAAGTGTGTACGTAACCATCATAAGAATTACCGAAGCCAATCATGAAGTGTCGACATGTCTGTCTGTTAACTGTTAACATGATTTTGTGAATACCACTTGTCACATTGACTCTTGATTTGGTACAGTATTAGTCCTTGAGAGCCTAACTCTCGATTATTTTTGCAGTCTGAAGTCAGGGTCACAGGATTAAAAAGTCAATTATATGGAAGTGTTCCACCATCACTGTTAACATCATGAGGATGCTCGAGGTGTAGCACCAGGATTAGTAAAAACTGACTTGAACATGAAACGGTAAATAAGCAACAGAGTGCTTGTCGGTGCTTATGAAGTATGACTAGAACTTACACATTCATAGTGTATGGACTTGGCATAGGTCTGCATCTTGACTGATTGCCATTTTCATCTGTATTTGTCTGAGCGCCTCTGTATCTGTCCACCGACCTCATGGTGCTATAGAAATTGTATTATTATTATTATATTGAAATAAATGTGTCAGTTATAATTTGAACAAGCAAATACAAAATAATGCATATACCATGATTTACAGTATGGCAGAAGAAATAACTCATTACATTTTTGTTGGTTTCTCCGATGTCGCATGTATCTGATGCTGAGTAGTTCAAGTTGCATGACTGTGTGACGCTTATTTTCAGTGCTTAATCTTATTCAGTGCATGATTTTAATAGCGACATGTTTGATGAGCGTGTAGTCTAGCATAGAACGTTGCATGCTACTTTTCTACCTTGGTTCTTGTAGTTTTTCACCACACCAGAATATGCTGTAAATTCTACATTTATTTTTATTCCCCTAATCTAGCATTTCATAACACTTTCCTGGTTCCAGTCACAAATCAGGATGTCACTGTACAACTTTGGTTTTCTGTGGTTTATCAAAATTCAGGCCAGGAAAGTCAATTTCCATCTTTTTTGGCACTTCCTCATTGCTTGCATGTGGAAATGGCCGCATTCTGTTCGAAATTTGACGTCACCATTATGCTCAGTGGTCTTAAGGAAAATTTGGAATTTTTTAACACATGTAGAGTGGTTTTGAGTAAATTTTCGTCATTTCCTACTTTTGATGTTCTGCGTCAGTTGAATTTGCTAAGCGTGATTTCCATCTTAGCCCAGAAGTCAATTTCTGTCTGTCATTGTAGGTGACTTTTTCAATGCCCAGGAGTGAAGTTGTCGTGTTTGACATTTCATAAGGGAAGCTTTGATAAGTTGAAATATTTACAATTTCTAAGTCACGTTTTCACTGCTTATGCACAGAAAGTGCTACTTTTCTACTTTTGGTTTGTATATCTTATATCATATTTGGATTCACCGACTTAGATATCTAGTAAAGGTGCACGGCGGAATTTCAACAGTCAGAGAATATTTTCATATATCTTTGAAGGGAGGCTGTGTCATGTATTTTGTGCTGTCAACATTTCAACCAAGTTTGGTTATTGGAGTTACGGTTCTTGTTTATTTGTTATGTGATTTTCTGACCTTTTGTCATCTGGTTGCTTGATGTGTTTAAAATGTCATGTGCCCAACCTCTCCTGGACACTTTTCCTGCCATTATCCATTTTTGTCACCTTAGTGATCATTTACTGTACACGTGCTGTCTCAGTGAGACATGTTTGCTGGCGTCATAATTAACGCTTAATGGGAATCTCTACCGACAGCTTAATATTTGCTGTACCATTATATGGAGTTAAATAGTGTTATATACTAAAGAAGTGACTGGCTTGTTAAAAACCCGTATGTTAACACTGCCCATTGGCTCAGTCATTTGTAGTCAGTGGCTCAGAAATAACTGCATATTTGAAATTCTCAGTCCTTGGTTGTCGATTCAACTCTCTTGCACCTAAACTGCATGTTGAGGGTGGTTTACTTATAAGCATCTCTGTTTATTTCCTCCACTGAAGGTGATGGGCGGTTATGTTGTGAGCAACTTCCTGGCGCCAATGGAAGTCCGATTGTCACCAAACTTTGTCAGTCATACCCTTGGCCACAGGGGACAAGTGATTAAATTTTGGTGGCGTAGGTATGCACTCTACAGATCGCCCTTTTATTGTTAATCATGTTGCAGTTGAAAATGGAATCCAAGTCCAGTTTTGGGGTTGTCGTGTCTCACAAACATCATGCATGATTTATATCAAAAAGAGGCATTGAATTGAAAAAGCACTTGACAGGTACATGTTGTGAATGTATATAAAGTCGATAAACAAGTGTTCATTAAAGCGATTGACAGTTGTAATGAATTACTTTTGCACTGGCATCCAACACAGATATCATGTAACAGATTGTTTTTGTACTTCAGTATGATTCATTAAAAAACAGAGAACTTCAAACTGTTAATGTATGAGTATTTGTGTACAACTGCATGTGGTCATGTACAGACTCCGTACACACTTGCCATATTGTACATCGGTGCTCCGGCTTGTGGAATGAACGCAGCGGCCCGTGCCTTTGTGCGAATGGGATTGACGCAGGGATGTAAAGTGCTCGGCATTCGCTACGGCTTTGAAGGACTGATGCAGCATGATGTGAGTGGTGCCTGCAATCGATGCAGAAACTGTGTGGCTGATATGTGCATTATTAGGTCGACTTTTCGATAGACTTAACCTAATAAAGCCGGTCTCAACTGTCTGTCCGTCCGTCCATCCCTGCGTACGTACGTATGTACGTCCATCCATCCACAAAAAGTTTCTTTGATTTAATGAAATTTGGCATGTAGGTAGGGGTCGATGATTGATGCACCATGGTATGTAGTATGACCCGATCCAAGGTCAAGGACATAAGCACTTCAAAGTTGGAAATACTGCTTTTTTCAAAAGTTATCTCCTTCGCCATTTACAATGGGAGCTGGCAACTGACTACTGATTCTTAAACTATGGCACAATATCTAAATTTGGTCTGGCCGGATTTTTGATATTTGGCCTAGTTTTTGTGTCACGTGACTTCGAACTTGGCAGAAACAGTCGACCGTCAGTCCTGTATGGGGCTAATTTATTATTATTATTATAATTATTTTATAATTGTACACAAGGAACAGATGGGGTGGAGGGGTAGGTCTGGTACTGTGGGTTGGAGGTCCTCTGGGTGCTTTTTTTTGGTTTTGTGTAAGAGAAGCATTCCAAAGCCAGACCCACACAGAAAGGATATTATACAATGAGAGTCGTTAGGCACTGATATGTTATAGGAACTGGTGAACAGCACACAAGATAATACATTAAACTGATAAATAGGTCTTGTGATGGTTGGTTAGTTTCAACCCTGTTGTAGGTGCTAGCATAATAACTTAAGTAAACCTCCCTTATCGTTTCCCATTTTAAGTCGTCGCTGAACAAAAAGGCAACGAGGTTGGGGGTTACTGTATCGTTGGACGTCCTGAATATGGCGGAACTAAATATCCACCCATGACCTTGTCCCTGATATTGCCTATTTTTGTGCTGAAAGGGGACGTTAATCTCCCAACCATCCAAAAGCAACAGAATAAAAAGGTCTGTTTTTTTCTGTAAACTTACTTTATTTCAAAGTCAGTTTTAACGTTGCGTGTGTAAATGTCTTAATGAAAACCACTTTCGACATTTAAAGAATTCCAATTTGTCACCATCTTTGTGTGGTTGTGAAATTGGCTACAGTTAATATGCATGATAATTCCGTCATATTGAATAGTGGATTTAGTCTTGTTTTTCATTGTTGTTGGTGTGAGAATGAATTCGAAGCCACTTCAGTATTATTTTCAGTTCTATCAGTTTCCTGTTGTTTATATGTAGTAGACGAAAGACGGTTACTTTCCACTAAATACTTAAGCACTGCTGAAAGAACATTGCATGCTTTGATGGCATCACGAATGGTTCCGTATGGATAAGAGGAAGAGCATTTGGCCTGCAAAGAATGCTCCCAAGTTTTTATCCCCATGGGGTTGTCTTTGGTGTTCCTGCTGGGATCAACATACATTTTGATTTGCTAGCTGGTTGGTTTACAGCACATGGTATTTGTTTTGTTAAAACCAAACAGGTGACAGAACTGAACTGGACAGAAGTGCAGGGTTGGGCGGGCGCCGGTGGTGCCAGGCTGCGCACGACTAGGTCTCATTTTGTGTTTTCTATAGTCTTACATAGTTGAAAGTGTAGTAAACATTATCTGTCATTGGATTAGTTTTACTGGCAAAATATGGTCTGCTTCTAGACAGTGTGTCAGTGTTAGACGATATTTTTTTTCTGGGTGTTAAGTTGGAAGTGAAGTAGCATATTTCATGGTTTATTGGTCCTTTACTTTAGCAGAGATGCAGAAAACCTAACTGCCGGGTGTAGCATAATTTTTGATACCCACTTTGTTCACTTTCCTCATGTAAAGTATACACAGTGGACACACATTAAAATTTTAATTAAAAATACTTAATCGGTGACTGTTAGCACTGTATGTTAGCCACTAACATTGATGTACTTGGCTAGCAAATTATTATAAACTTTATCAAAAATGGCAACTTGTATCATAAGGTGTGATACAATGCAAATTTTGTTGAAAACACTGTTAATTCCTAAGCAATAACCATAGTTGCTTACTGCTGAATACTGACCGTATTTCAGTAGTCAGTTATGCACTGTACACAGGGTATTGCCAGATGCTATTGGTCTGGACAAAGTTGCCGCAAAACTGAAGGAGTTGCATATTCACGGATTGATGTTGGTCGGTGGATTTGAGGTAGCATATTTTACTTATGTGTATGCGTGCCTTTATTCAAGTATGATTATACTGCATCTTATGTTGTTAAATATGCTTGCTCCCTCACCCCTCCAATGGACAGCATCTGAGCTATGATGATTGTGTGGAGGTTAGGTCGCAAAATAATTAGACCTGTTCTGTGCTGTATTGTGTATGACAGTTGTACACACTTCTGTGAATAGTTCTTAAATTTGCACGTTGGTTTAGGTTTAGGTTTCATTTTGGCATGCTTATTTAGGTTTGGCATTTTGTGTGTTTATGTGTTAGCTCAGATCATTTTATTCATGTGTTACTTGGCCAAGAGATTGGCTGGGAAATATGTCTTCAAAATGACCTGTTCCATGTCGAGTAGGATGTAAAACCTTAACTCAATCTGCCATTCTGCTGGATTTTGTTTAGATTTTAGTGCATAAAATGAAATAAGTGTCAGAAGGTGACAATATTCTGCCATAAACAATCCATAGTTTGTTTTGGCTTTACAATATTCTCAGAGGTTCAGTGATATTTAATGTTGCATAACGACTCACTGCGTACTAATATTCAGTTCTTAATCACAGCTGTTAGACCTAGTATAGAATGTTCCGTTTTGCATTGCCTTTTTGAATATCACTTTAGTTCCATTTAATTTACAGAGCATTGTTTTTACATTGTACTCATTACATTAAACGTTTTTGTGATGATGCAGAGTAGCACATCTTGCATTGGTTGATGACTTCTGTGTTTGGTAATAAAATATTTCTTTCATCATCAACCCCACGTGGGGCCGGAGTACCCCCTTTCCGCCTTTGCTCCTCCTTTGTCCATTCAATTACTCATCTTTTGCTCTTTATTACTTTTTCCCTATTTCCTTTTCTCATTCATTTACTTATTTTCTTTTATTGTCCATCCCATCCCTTTCTACCAGAATCGTCCCATTCCGTTTCCAGGCTGGAGGTTGTAGGAGGCGACCGAACCCGGGTTTAGTTTGTTCATTATTGTGTTATCTGTATTGCTGAGTTAAGATTTATTCTGGTGTTTTGTTGTATTTGGTTTAGTTTAGTCTTGCGGTGTGATAGTTGTCTCCCCCTGTTACAGGCACTAGTGTAATAATTTAAATGAGCCTCTCGATCTCTTTCCTTTTTTGGGTAGCTGCTGAACAAAAAGGCGGCCAGAGTTGAGATTAATATATCGCTGGCCTTCCTTTACTGGGTAGGGATAGCTCTCCACCTCTGACCTTTTGTCTCTGATATAGCCATATTTGGGCTGAAATGGGACGTTAAACTCCAACTAACTCTTTCATTATCGGGTGTGATGTTCAATTATCTACGCCGATGGCAGTCGTGTGTAGGGTTATTCAGCGTCGTTTGTGTTTGTCTGTTTTTCCACACAGTATCTCGGAAACCAGTGCCCCTAAGATCACCAAACTTGATATAGTTATGTTCCGCCATGAGTCCTGGAGACGGAATGCAGTATTGATGCTTGCTGCTTATGTGGTTTTCCCACTGCAATGTTCCGACTGTCGGTTTTTCCATGCATGGAGATTTTTGCAGTCAGCCAGACAGCGGCAAAAAACATTGCCGGCAAGGCCATGGTGCAGTATTGTGAGTGGTTATTTCTTGTTTGTTGTTTTACCTGTATGCAGAACTCTTGAATGTGGTTGTGTTGAATGTATTTAGGCTTTCCAGAGTGTGCTGATGATGGCTAATGCAAGAGAGAAGCATCCTGAGTTCTGCATCCCGATCACGATGATCCCGGCAACAATCAGCAACAATGTTCCCGGGACGGACTTCACTCTCGGCACCGACACAGCACTGAACGCCATTTGTGATGTTAGTCTAGAACTTGCCATGCATTTTGTAAACCTGTAAACAAATGTTAGCAGTTCTTTCTCTTTGCTGTTCAATGTATGAGGACTGTTGATGTAAGTTCATAATGAGCTATTAAGTAAGTACACCTTACAACCAACCATATTAAAGCATGTGTTCATTGATGATATTTAGAAGACACTCTAATAGGTTATGTATTTTATAATTTGCCGTTGGTCTGATTGGTAGGAGTAAATGGAAGTAATTGCTCCATATGGGCTCTGGGGCTGTTTCATTTGTTGATTCCAGTGCTATATAAATTAATTACTTGCTTACTTATTTACTTTTTTAAGAATAGGCCCATTCTGTTTTCAGGCTGGAGGTTGTAAGAGGCATCCAAACCTGGCTTCAGTTATTTGTTATGGTATATTTTGTTACAGATGCACATTTGCTTTTGTTGTGTTAGATTAAAAAAATTTCAGTAATAAGCTAAGAGATCGATTGGGAAGAACGAAGAACTGAAATTGCCTATTTTATGTTGGGTGTGATGTTGAACCTCAACTCAATCAAGAGGAAGTAGTTTTAGGCACTATTTCTGTTTTAGGCACTATTTCTGTTATTCATTTCTACCTGACAACCTGATACTATAGTATTTTTTCAGCTGTTGCAAAGTGCAGCTAATTCTTTTTCAGTCATCTGTAGCAAAGAGAAATCCTGTTTTTAATTTGACTTGTTGGTCTCAACACTTTGTTCATTTTGTCATCTGTAGATTATTGACCGTATCAAGCAGTCAGCCTCGGGCACCAAAAACCGTGTGTTTGTTATCGAGACGATGGGAGGTTACTGCGGCTACTTGGCCACGTTGAGTGCCTTGGCTGGTGGAGCAGATGCTGCGTACATCTTTGAGGAACCTTTCTCTATTGCTGACCTTCAGGTGATGCTCACTGCTTCACAGTCAGTTGTTTCATGACTTGTTATAGTATATTGTTTGCAGTTGAATGTTTTTGGCCGTTTTGCTGTTTTAAGCTTTGTGCAGAAGTTGAAAGTAATTGGTGTATTTGGAATCTCTGCTGTAAAGATTGCTGTGGTTTTACTATATGTAATGTCGCAGACCAACCAGCTGGCTGGTCAGATCTTTTGAGGTGGAAGAGCAAGCCGGGGCAGGCGAATGCAACACCTGAGCCATGTCATACGAGTGCAGTGAGCCCCTTGCGACCTGGGCCAGGGTGAGGTCCTGGCTTGTAGATTTGTAAAAAAAGATAAAGGCTCCTCATACTCGTTACCAAGCGTTGGGCCTGGAGCTGATCCAAGTGTACATGCAGTCATCCCTAAGGTGACTATAAGTCATCCACCCAGTGGTAGGCTGTCATTACTCTCTGCCAGGGCTGCAGGTACCTTCCCAGCCGCAGAGCATCACTGCCTCTTGGCCGGTACCAAGTTATACTGCTTATTGACAGAGGCACATAGGTGTGAACAACTTGCCAAAGGTTGTTACGCAGCTTTGCCCCGAGTAGGATTCGAACCCACCACCTGTTGATCACAAGTCCAATGCTCTATCCGTTGTGCCACCGTGCCACCACTATTGATTTGTAGTGAGGTTATATTACCTCAGACAAATAAAGGTACTTCCATAGTCCTACATACCCTAGGGGCCAGTGCTGATCTTCATTTTTCTAGGCAGACACAGGTGACGCTAGTCTGCTACCCAGCAGTAGGCTGTCATTACTTTCTGTCATGCCCACGGTTACTTTCCCAACTTCTGAGCATCTTTGCCATGTGTGTAGATGACTTAGGGTCGCTGTATGATGGTGAAACAACCTGGATAGAACCTGGGAGCTCTAGCTAGTCCAGTGCTCTGCCTATTTCATTACCACAGGTTGTCTAGCAAGGTCAGTAAGGTCCTTGACTAGACCACAGTTGGACAGAATTTACCAAGATTGCACGTTATTTTCATTCTAACATATACTATCATGATATAAGTGGTCATTTAAGAAAAGTTATAGTTGTATTTTAGTTGTATTTTTGTAAAGTGGTAGTTGCATGTTAAAATGATGCAGTAATATAGTTTAGTTCTCTTAAAACGTTATCCAAGTGTTATTGCTGCATAACAGGCTGACGTTACTCATTTGGCTGCAAAAATCAAAGATGGTGTGAAAAGAGGATTGGTCATCAGGTATGCAGTACAAACTGACAGTTTTGATCCATTGAGTAAACTGATGAAATTGTGGTAATGCTGGCCCTTTGTTATCAGTGCGTCTGTCGTTCGCTAAAGCAGTTTATACCCTAGTGTCTGACTGGCTGGAGTTTACAATTTGCACTTATTTTATGCAGAGTAGGGATGTACAGTATTAGGCAATGCCCGACGATAATATACAGTCTCAAAATACCATGATACTGGCATACCGCGGTATTTCGTTACATCATCAATTGTAGTCAACTTCTGCAAAAATCCGACCGTGCGAATCGTCTGCAGTACTCTCGCCGATTTTCTTTCCCATAACTGTGTTAATAATATGTAAACTTTCTGCCTCTGGACGTGGTTGTCGTGTTGCTGGCATTTATGTTGGAGATTCAGTGTAGCTGATGACCTGCTGCTGATCTCGTCTACATGCAGTGATTTACGCAGAATGCTGCGGATGGTATTTAGCAAGCCCACGGTATATAATACCGTCACTTTTATTACCGCGGTATTTTTCTGATACTGGTATACCACGCATTCCTTGTGCAGAGATACATATAACTGTTTTGCTTCTTTTTCAGTTGAAGTCTAAATCAGTTGTGGTGCATTTGACTTATTTTTTGCAATTATCTGAACTGTTGTAATGAATGCTTTTGATGAATGCCATTGTGACCAATCATTACATTGTACTAATTGCTGTGTTATTTTTCTGTTGATTTTATGTGTACTGTTGGATATGAGTTGTCAGTATCGGTTGAGTTGAGCTTATTGTCATTTTCGTATAATAAAATTATTTAGTTCAACGAATACGGTTAGTGCATGAAACAGCATTGTTGAGCTTAGCTAAATGGCTTCTGTTGCTATGTGAAACATTTAACACCCTATAGAATAGGTCCACTGTTCCACTGTTGGCGACTAGTGGAGGAATTTTTTGCAAGGTTGATTGGATGTCGCACAGTGCAAGTAATATCCTGACACTGTACTTATCGTCTTCATTTTAGCGCCCTTTTGCAGGTTACTCAGATGGGTGACTATGTCCTGGTTTGACTCCCGAAGATAGCACTTTATTTCGGTATGTAACCAAGCGCCCAGGTCGTCTCTGCCTTCTACTGTCTACCCTCCGTGGGACGGTAAAATGAGTACCAGCCAAAGGGCGGTGATGCTCTGCGGCTGGGGAGTAAAGGCAGGCATGGTGTAATTTGCCGGTGAAATTGTGTGATCCATGTCTTAGCGCATTAGAGGTAGTTATGACGAATCGCTATACAAATCGACGTATACTTTGCTTTATTCTAGATTCTATTCCTCCATTTGTTCTGGGAAAGAACCTTTGGGGATACATGTTTTTTAAAGCACCAGTTGCCCTTCCTAGTGTACAATCAACAATGTCAAAGCACACCAAAGGAAACTCAACACACTAAACCCAACGAGTGGCTTGACCTGATCTTTATCAACAACCGGACTGCTGAGGGAAGGAGGGTTGTTTGCTTTATGCCAGGTCTCCGACACTGGTAAAATAGGTAAAGGCTTCCCATACTCGTTACCAAGCGTTGGGCCCAGAGCTTATCCCACTGTACAGCCAGTCAGCCCACAGGTGACGATAGGTCATCCACCCAGAGGTAGGCTGCCATTACTTTCCCAGCCGCAGAGCATCACCGCCCCTCAGCCGGTACCAAGTTATACTGCTTGGTGACAGAGGCGCATAGGTGTGAACAACTTGCCCAAGGTTGTTACGCAACTGTGCCTCGAGTAGGATTTAAACCCACGACCGAACGTCCATCACTCTCCTCGTTGCACCACCGCCAGTTGGCAGAACTTCCTCATTTTGAAGCTACTTTCAGTCAGCTGCCACTTCACCGTGATGGTAGTTATGAAAGTTGATGTCACCATTGCAGGAACGAGAGTGCCAACTCAAATTATACGTGCGAGTTTATTCATCGGCTATACAGTGAAGAGGCGAAGGGAATCTTTGAGTGCCGTTTAAATGTCCTCGGACATCTTCAGCAGGTCAAATTGTGTGGTGCTCATAACCAGTTTTATTTACTAACGCAACAGAACGAGCTGCTGTGACACGCTGCTTACAATGTTGACACTAACACTTAACAGAGAATTTGATTTATTGATGGTTGTCTTTTTGCTAACACATTTATTTTAGAGTTTTGGCATTCTGTGTGGTTTAGCATTCTATGTTCTGTTTGTTGCTTTTTGATTTACTTGGTTTTCATTAGGTCGACGCTTCGACATAGTCGACGTAATAAAGCCAGACTCAAATGTCCATCCGGCCATAAGTACGTTCGTCCGTCCGTCCGTCCGTATGTACATGCGTATGTACGTACGTACATGCATACGTATGTCCATCTGTCCACAAAAAGTTTTTGGTTTCAATGAAATTTGGCATGTAAGTAGAGGTCGATGAATGATGCACGACGGTATGCAGTACGAGTCGATCCAAGGTCAAGGTCACGAGCCCTTTAAAGTTGGAAATCCGGCCGTTTTCAAGAGCTATGCCATCCGCCATTTACAATGGTAGCTGGCAACTAACTGACCACGGATGCTTAAACTAGGGCACAATATCTAAATTTGTACTGGCCGGATGTTTGATATTTGGCCTAGTTTTTTTGTCATGTGACTTTGAAGTTGGAACAAACGTCAGTTGCGAAGAGTCGACCGTCAGTCTCCATACGGGGCTAATTTTATTTATAGTAGATTAGTTGCATGAACTGTAGCTGCTTGGTAGTTGTTTTAGTATTGGCACTGATTGTTAGCTGTTTTTTGTTCTGTTAACAGTTACGGTTTTTATCTGACTAATGTGCATTCAGTTCAGTTTGGCCACGATGAAAATTGGCCACGAAATTATGAGAAAAGTTATTGGCCAGTAATGCATGTCCACACCGTGCGGTTGACAGGAGCCGTTATGCCAATGATAACTACACAACGGACTTTATACATCGCTTATACAACGAAGAAGGTCGCGGTTTGTTCACTTGCCGAATGAATCTCATTGGGCACGTCCAGCAGGTTGTGCGATGAACTGCAAATAAATTTTATTACAGTGTGAGTGATAGCAACTTGGACAGTGGTTAATTAATTTAACTTAATTAAATAGGTTACTAATTCAGGGTTTTGTGATCATCGGAATTCGCTTGTGCTAAGATATACCTTGCCATGTTTTAAGCATGTTGCATTTTACCTGTTTTTACTTAATTAATGTTATCAGCTTACTGCTTTATTGAAGTTGAGTCAGCTTTCCAGTCTGATTTTGACATTCAAAACTATTCAGCAAAAATATTGCTTTACTTTTGATTAACCAGAATTTGCAGCTTAATGCGAGTGATGTGATTTTGTTGTTAAGTGGATTGTAAGAAATTCTGCTGTTCTGTGGCTTTTTTTAACAAGCCTGCAATCATAGACAGCAATTTCTACCCCGCCAGGTGTCGTCACCTGGTGAACTTGGCCAAACATAACGTCCGAGTGCCATCTGTCAAAGTCGACGAAACCACATTGTCCTTGATTGTTGCCCATTGTCTCCATTATGTGAAAACATGACGTCATCTACAAAAATGTAAGTACATAACATATTGCACTGTTGTCAGAGAAGCAGCAAGCCATGACCTCAAGTAACGTTCGGAGAATTTTGTGACATTTGGATACATGGTTTTTCCTTTACCCTCGGCAGGTGGGCAAGGTATTGCAATTAGTGTGTGTGTCTAAATCTGTCTGTCTGTCTGCTTTCATATCTCAAAAACCACATGTCCAAATTTTACCGAATTTTCTGTATACGTTACTTGTGTCAGTGTTTTAGTCCTTCTCTGATGGAATTGCAATACATTGTGTACTTTCGGTTTTGTGAATGATGTCATGTTTTCACATAATTGAGCAAGTTGCCAGAATCAAAAACTACGTGTACATTTCGTCATGTTTGTCAGGTGACGGCAAAGTATGCCCTCCATGACTACATGTTCTTGAGATATACGAGTAGAGACAGACATGCAGACATTCTCATCGCAATATGTGGCCCCCCTCCCCTACTGTGGGTGAAATAGCTAGCCAGTGTTAAATGCCTAGCACAAAGACCAAGTTGTTACCTATCCACTTTTACACTTTTTAGGCTCTCTGATTTATGCAGTGAACTGTAACATATTTTTGGTAGAGGGTTTCAATTCTGTTAAGTGGTCGCTGACTGGAGATAACACCATGACCATGCTGCCTCTAATGTTGTGGACGTCTGTTGTCATTGTGTGTTAGCATTGTTTATGTCTCCTAGTACACTTTACTGTATGACTAGGGCTGCTTTGCTGAGATCTTTTTGCTTTGGCTTGAGATATGCTAGATATATTGGATTGTATGCTGGATCAGTTACGATTGGGTTATTACTGTAAAAAAATTTTTGTTGGCCAGTAAATGTACTTGTATATTCTGTTGTTTGCGTCTGTCTGTTTATAGCAGTTGCACAAGTTGTGTGCATTTTGTAATGCATTTTGTTAGTGTTTGTGTTTATATGTGCAGGGTGGACGACCATCGCCATTTGACCGTAACATGGGCTCAAGAATGGCAATCAAATGTGCAGAAAAGCTACTGGAGCAAATCCAGGCGTCTAAGACAGTAGATGGTGTGTTATTATATAGACTTACTCCAGGATTTCATTTCATTTACAAACAACTTAACTATGAAAGATTTTGCTTCGTTTGATTGTAATTCTGGAGGTGGCGGGGGCAGGTCTAATACCGTGGGTGGGTTTTACCTAACAGAAGCATTCCAAAGCCAGACCAACACAGAAAAGATATTATACAACAAGAGTCGTTAGGCAGTGCACTATATGTTATCGGAACTGAAGAACAGCAAATACACAAGATAATATATTAAACTGATAAATAGGTCTTTTGGTGGTTGGTTAGTTTCCTGCCTGTTGTAGGCACTAGTGTAATAAATTAAATGAACCTCTGCTATGCCTTCCCTGTTCTTCCCATTTTGGGTCGCCGCTGAACAAAAAGGCAAAGAGGTCGGGAGGTTACTGTATCATTGGACATCCATAACCTGGCGAACTAAATTTCCGCCCAAGACCTTGTCCCTGATATAGCCTATTTTTGTGCTGAAGGAGTACGTTAATCTCCCAGCCACACACAAAAAGAAATCTAAACCTAGCTAACATACAAAAATGTAAGAATTGCTCACACGTGTGCATATCGTGTACGACTGTCATACACAACACAGAACGGCAGTTCTGATTATCTTCCCTCTTATCCTCCAGACAAGCACCAGAGTTCAGATGCTGTCTATTGGAGGGCGGTCCTATCTTTGGAATGGGTGAAAATTAATTCACATTTGGTACATAGGTTGACCATGCAAGTCATAGCTTACATATGAGATTCACTATCTCATAGATATGTGGTCAGCTTCACATGACCTTTTTTAATTTTGGACAGTCCTGTTTTTGGAGGGGTGAAGCTTAGCACAGATTTAGCCATGTTAGTGCCAGTCCAAATATGAGAAATTACCCTAAAAGTGGTGTGATTTAGGTCATGTGACTCATTTTTAAATTTTAAAGCCCTAATATCTTTGCAATGGGAGAGTTAGGCATTTCAAATTTGATGTGTGCATTAACCATAGCGAGTACTATCCTACAAGTGATGGAGTACCCCATTTGGGGCGAGTTAAGGGTCAAGTGACACACTTAAATTATCATAAATAATAGATAATATCTCGGAAACAGTATGACATAGGCACATAGTGACAGTGAAATACTAATAGGTAATCATATGTGGCCTATCGAATGGTGCTAACCTTGAGTGAACTTGAAGGTCATTTAGAGGTCATTTAGATGTTTGAAGGCTTTTTAAATGTCATGCTTTGGAAAATGTAGCACATTTTAGCTAGGATATATTATACACACATGAGTCATAGAGCGTATGCGGTCTGTGATTTTAACTGAGGTATCAAAACGGATGGAGTTATATCGGCATACACTATAAACGTGGTAATGATGGAAACGTTGCCAAATAGAGACGATCTTACTACTAACAACGAATAGGAAGTAATATGTGGCCTATCAACGACCTTGAGTGACCTTCACGGTTATGCTGCGCTGAAATAATGTAGACTTGATGAGCTGAAATGTTGCTGCAGGGCGAATATATACAAACACTGAGGACACTGCAACGCTGCTTGGACTTGTGAAACAAAAGAGTGCTTTCATCCCCATTCAGGAACTTGAAGAAATCACAGACTTCGAGTAAGTCTTTCATTTTTAGGACACATCACACGCACTGCATAGATGCGGCCTATTGCTACAGATGTCACACGTAGCATGGTCTGTGTGTCTGAGTGTTGGTTACATGGGTGAGCTGTGTAAAAA
>Ga0209363_1000263_pt1 | contig 18930 bp, 16 predicted proteins | sample WorMetexBAHAMAS3_FD_187385 | JGI IMG/M metagenome (GOLD analysis project Ga0209363, IMG submission 187385) | Marine gutless worms symbiont microbial communities from Max Planck institute for Marine Microbiology, Germany - Inanidrilus exumae... | ecosystem: Host-associated > Annelida > Digestive... | reverse complement strand
AGATGACATTCTAGGAAGCTAGTTAAATTTAGGTGCACACGGGACTGTTGTAAATATTTCTTTTCTAATCGAGTAATTAATAGGTGGAATCAGCTGGACAGGCGGGCGGTGGAAGCCACCAGCATCAATGCTTTTAAAGGTTCGTTGAGCAAAATAAGGGAAACAAGGATGGGCTTCTTCTTGGACTGATCCGCCGAGCCCTGGGCCTCCCTGGTGGGTTTTCTGACCGGTGAGGCCACACAAGGTGAGTGACCAAAATGTAATAAATATACCACACTATAGACGGTGGCGCCCCCTAGCGAATGTAATTTGAAGCGGGAAAGCGTAAAAAGTATCAGATAAATACCTATAAATACAGCATTATCAGAACTTAAATTTTGTGGTAAAAATGGAATGTAGATAGTGGCACCACCTAGCGAATGCTACTGAGTCCATGCAATACTGGGTTATGGTTAACCCTACTAACCCTAACCTTAGGGAAAGGAGATAATGGAGTTTAGGGGCTTAAATTACTAAACTGACCTTAACCGTAGCACTAACCCTAACTGACATAGTAATTGTAGCACTAACCCTAACCCTACGTGCACACGTGATGTGGACCGTTGACATGGCCCTTGTACCCGCCCAAGGCCCCATCTTTCCTCCCGGTCCCGATAGACTTGTAGCACTTAATCACAGTCTAATTATAGACTTCGATAGCAGCTAGGTATTGCATTTCTGGTCGAAAATTAAATCGTTTCTGAGCTTACATCATCGTTTTCTATCGTCAGTAACTCGCTAAACGTCGGTTTCCAGGGACCGACCTATCGGTAACAATAACCAACCCTGTTTATTGACAAATATTTGAAGGTCGAGGGTTTGTGTGTTTTGATGCTTTCTCCATTGCTCAGTGATAGCGGTAGATCGCCGATCTACCTGAACTGCATTCAAAAATAAAAAATGGCTGCAACTGCGGCATACGCTATTTCTACGGTCTTGTCCGGCAACCGGAACATGAATGCGCGTTTTGTTTGTCCGGTCGCGATAAACATAGCTAACCGGCTATTGTTCCGGCAGCCGGAAATATGACTGCCAGGACGCTATGTGTCCGACAACTAATGGAATTTATTATATGTTAAATGTTGGAGTGAGATAACAATACAAAGGAAGAAATAGAAAAATAATAGTATATTTATATATGTTTATACTGTACTATATTATTTCTTTTCTAATAAAGTGGTCAATAGGTGGAACAAGCTGGATCAGCAGATAGTTTGAGTTTGAGCCACCAGCCTCAACGCCTTTAAAAACGGTTTGGATAAGCTAAGAAAGACCAAGAATGTCCAAGATGGGCTTCTTCATGGACTGATCCGCTAAGCCCTAGGCCAGGCCTCTCTGGTTGAAGTTTCTGCCAGTGAGGCCACACAAGGTGAGTTATTTCATGTGATTTATTATGCATTAATTGACTGAATGCATGAACCATTTATCCAACAAGTTGACATTACATTCACTTTAGAAGGGTATCAGAACAGTAGAAATTCACTTCCTTATTTATCTGTTCTTGTATTATATGATATTTTAAATTCATTATGTAAGAAGAGTCAGAAATACCAATCAACAGTTCTTCAAGTTAATGTCGGCCTAACGTTGCAGGTACGGCACACGACTGCTATGGAAACCGGATCTGCTGTGCGGCAGTCCCCTCTCCTGGAGAGGAAGAACAAGATGTCTGTTATCAGTCGCTTTTTCAAACCCTGGACTTGGAATCGGAACAGGAAAAAGCCAAGTGAGAAAATCCAGAATCAGGCGGCTAGTACGTAGTGACTGAGTTCAATGTGATTGTTTTATAATTTATTTTTATTTGTGCATGTTTAAAATTTTTGTAAAGCTATTTTTATTTGTAGTGTTGCATGAGCTTTTGCAAAAGATATTTGTGACATGTATTTTTGATATAATTTTTGATTTTTATGTGCTTCATTTTCAGAACAGGCTTCTTCGATTAGGAGATAGACCTGATTGGTGCTAATCCATTTTTATCTTTGTTTTTTTGCATTAATTTATGTTATCGTTCCCTCCAGAAGATTAAGATAGTTATCCTTTTTTAGCGTACATTATGAATTTTGTGCCGTGTCATATTTATTCGCTATTGTGACTTTGTAATGCTTAGCTGCCTTTGTTGTAATCTTGTGTTAAACTAGATAGGTGAACTTAACCAGGTAATTACGTTCAGCGAGAATTCCGTATCAGATTTGACTGTAAGCTCAGAAGCCTCACATATCTGATTAGTTGTGTATTTTTTATTTACTGTTGTGATGTGTTTTTGTGTCATGCCTATCTACATATGCCCCGTATTGGCTCCGGGCCTATAATGCACCCTGATTCATTTGTTGATTCTGGCGCTGTATAAATTGTTTATTTGCTTACTTAACTTCCTTACTCCCTTCCTTACTTATTTACTTCCTCTGTTGGTTGCGTGGCACAGTGATAGAACATCGGTCTGTGACCAGCGAACTTTCCCTGTCCTACGCTCGACCTGCAGCTGATGGGTGATCACTTATGTGGGTAAACCATCCGCTACAAGGTCAGCCAAGAAGGCTAACTCAGCCTTTTATTTTTTTGAGGTCGATAAATGAGTAGTGAGCTGTAATCGGATGTGCACTACCTTGCTTAGGTGGGGCCATCTGGTGAATGCTTACGAAGTACAGGCAGGATGGTTCATTCCATTTGTGGATAAACGTGTAGGTGGCAGGTAAAATTGTGTGATCCATCTAACACGTGCCATTCCTGGGTGCATTCGATGTGGTTACAAAGATGCACTGTACAAATCGACATTTACTTTACTTTACTTTGAGAAATGTAATGCGCCTGGAGGTTGTAAGAGATTTTGCGTCATTGTATATTTTGTTATGGATGCATGTTTGCTTTAGTTGTGATAGATTTAGTTTTTCAGTAGTTAGCCAAGAGATTAGCTGGAAAGAATATCTCCGAAATGACCCTTTTGTATTGGATTGAACGTAAATACTTAACTCAGTCAAGAATCTACATGTGCTCTCATTTCTTATTTGACAGTGCGTTTTTTGTAGCCATTGAAAGGAATTTATCAGCACGCAGCAGCAGAGAAGAGCTGATCAGACGAGGAATATTGAAGGATGTAGATGAAGAGCAAGGTCGTAAGGCACCTGCCAACACTGGTCCAGTCGTTGACGGGGGTGTAGTTTTGGGTGAGAGAACTTTTTCTGTGCTTGTAACTGTGCTATACTAGTAGCTGTAGTTGCGCCATTCAGAGTATAGTAGCAGATAACGTGGAGGCACATTTGTCATAGTGATTCTTCACAAGTAGCTAGACAATTAACAGTTTATTGTTTGGTTGTGGTAATGTTGTACACCGTGAGTCAAAAAAGATTACTAAGCCACGGAAGTCTTTTGACATTCTGGCGCTTTACAAATCGGATTATTATAATTATTTTTGTGGTAAATGTGTGAAATATGAATTTGATTTTAGTCATTCTGTCATTGTTGTGATCAGAAGTGATTTGCACAGTAACATGTGGAAACTTTTCCCACCACATCTTAACAATTTTGTCACCTTACCTTGTGTTGGTTACACCAGTTTACAGTGACACCAATTTTGCTATGTGAATAGGGATTTGTAGTAATTATCTGACATAAATGCTCATATAAGCCACCTTTGTTACTTATTTAGCAGGTATTTTTAGGCTGCATCGCCTGCTGCATGTAATGCATAGATGCAGCCAGTTGCTACAGACTTTGCACATAGCATGGTATGTCTCTGTCTGTGTGTCTGTTTGTCTGCCTCTCTCTCTGTGCTGTTCACATGGGTGAGCTGTGCAAAAATGGCTGAAACGAGCGAGATGCCATTTGGGGAGGGGGGGTGACTCTTGTGGGTCCAAGGAACCATGTACTAGGTGGAAGTCAAGATCAGATGAATCCATTTGCAGCCGTGAGGGGTGACAGGTCAGTGTTGCGGCAATTTACCAAATTACTCTGGACACTTGTTGATTACTCAGACAGAATTTAACATCACAAATGAACTCAACACAGTGACTGATTGCCATATCGTGAACTCTCAAACAGTATGTTATAATGTTATTGACACAGCAGTTTACCAAAATACTCTGCTTACAAGTAATTTTTTATGAACAGAGGAATATGGTCATCAATATATCCATGATGAGTGACCAGTTGCACAGCCATTGTCTAAAACACATGGGAGACTGGGATTGTCGGATGTGTAAAATCTTGTGAATAATTGAGTGTGTCTTTGTCTGTTATATATTTTTGTCTTATATATATATATATGTTTTATTTATTTTTAGTGGGCTGTTATGCAGCTTTTGTGGCATTTGGAAGCACATGAACATTTAGAATTACTTGATAAACTATGCAGCTGTTGTAGCTGTACATTTAGTAATGCATGTAGTGTACATTTCACACATGTACCGGTACTGACATTCACCTGCACTGTCTAGTAATCATCATAATTATTGTTGTCATTAATTAAATTAGTATAGTGCTATTTGCAAAACAACAGAACTGTTATATGTACCTTGTATAGATAGTTAGATTGTAGATACGTCACGATATGGTAGATTAACATGCGCTCAAAAGCTAACGAGATGGCCAGCGTAATCTAGCACATGGCACAGAGATGAAAAATAAGGAAAAAATAGATGGATTGACTGACTGTATACTGAACTAGAAGTAACAGGAAATAATACTACTTATTGCAGGCTTATAGTTATTTAAACAAGTTTTTGTTCCCGACTGCTCATATTGTGACTGTATTCAGAACTAAGCCAAGAGATTGGTTGGGAAGAACGACTTCTAAATGACCTACAGTGTATTTTGTCACTTTTATGTCAGGAGAGAAATAAAACCTTAAATCAGTTACTCAATATTGTGACTGTAGATGGAAGTACCAGTATTGATGCTGAAGTGTCTCAGAACGGATTGAACCACTCAATTGGATTGTCGTCATCTGACGGAACTGTTTCATTGTCTCCAGATGCTGCTGTGAAAGAGGCAGACACCACTGATCTGTCTCGGACCAGCGGTGCCACTTCACCGATGTCACACGCAGGTACTTTTTCTAACTGCTGTTTTATTTGTTGCTTTCCCTTTCGCCTCTAATATACAGCATCTGAGCTGTGATGATTGTTCTGAGGTTAGGAGGGAAAATAATCAGAACTGTTCTGTGCTGTGTTGTGTACGACAGTTGTGCATGATAATATGCACACACGTGAACAGTTGTTAAATTTGCATTTTGGTTTAGATTTAGATTTAGTTTTTGTGTGTTTGGTTAGGTTTATTATTTACGTGTTTTTTGTATTAGCTTAGATCATTTTATTCCTTTGTTGCTTGCTTTTGTAGTGTATGGTTTAGTTTCTTACAGTCCCAAGCCAAAACATTGGGTAGGAAGAACGTCTCCAAAATGACATATTTTTGGTCATGTAGGATGTAAAACCTTAATCAATCAGTCACAGTCATTTGTTGCTAAGTAATCCCCGTAAAAGACGACATAGTCGCTGAAAACTGAGCCAAGAATTAAAGTGGAAAATATGTTTTCTTCCAGATTATGCACATGCAAAAATGACCAGTCATAAAAGCGACAGATATAAAATAGAGCCAAGAAGTTAAGTACCCTTCATGCTGTTGCACTGGTTTACAATGTTACTGTCTATACGCAGCTGTGACCAGTGCAGGACACACTCGGAGAGGTCTTGGTGGGGGTGGGGCAGTAGCATTAACATGCATCTGCTGGTGAGCCATTGATTGCATGCTTAGACAATGGATGTGGATAATAGTGCTGTGGGTGTGTGTGTGTGTGATCACTTGTGGAATTACTTTGCTATTGTTTACGTTTACTGAAAGACTTGGGCATGTTGCAAGGACGGATAGACAGATGAATGTCAAAATAACTGCATTAACCACATTCAGTTGCTAGTAATGACCAAAAAAATGTCGGCATATGCAGCCGAGCTTCGTATTATCTAAAGTGGCTGTAGTTTGGAGTTGAAAACTCCACAAAATCACGTTGTGTTTCTTGACAGTTGTTTTGCGATGTGATGTGCAAGGAATGCCATCCGGTGACTCTCCATGCGTTGCTGTGGCACAGTCAATAACATCCAAGACGTCAGAGTCGCCTCCATCGTATGCTGCTGTCTCAGTCAACTATGAACCGAGTGAAAATACAGTGTCTGTGCTGTACACACCGCCGTGCCTCACGTCAACCGACGACAGTCCTTCAGTCCCAGAAACAGCTGCATCTCGGCCCAGTGTTATGACTGGTAGCTATGAGGCGGTTCTGATGAGTGAGCCAGACTTGTCTAAGGTGCCAGAACGCAGTGCGCTGAAGGGCGGAAAGACACGCCAGCTTCAAGAGAAGCGTCGAGGCAAAGAAAACCGACAGGAAGTGACGTCATTGCCTCTTAGTCCTAAGACTGCCGAGACACCACCGCATCCTCATCCAGCTGCTGTCCAGTTCAACAGCACCGGTCACCTGCGAGTTCGTCCTAAAGTTCCTCCAAAACCAAGGATAGGACCGTGAGTTCAGCATTTTCATTTAGCTACACTTGTGTGATTTTTGAAAATAGTCGCATCCTATCCTATTTGTGAGGATTTTGCTGCATTTGAATGATAATTATTATCTTTGGTTTGTACTCTGCAGCTATTAATGATCAGTTGTGTTAGTACATGGTTTTAATGGTTTGTTTTTTGTTTTTTGTTTCAATGTTTTATCCGTCGCATTTATTGAGTTTGTTTTTAATGCTGTTCTATCTTGCAATCTTGTATTTGATATATTTGATATATGTTAGCAGACTTGCTGTAAATCAAACTTACATTTGAGGGTGGCTGAAGTCTAATGAATAATGAATGATGTGTGATTTTCATCCTCGCGACTCTGACTTAAGACTTCAATACAACTCCAGACTAGTGCTCAGAATTGAATATCGTTGAATTGGAGGTGCACTTGGCGTCATATTTGTTGTAGAATCCGAGCATTTGACCCAAGTATCACTATAAACAACTCGCATGAGCTATGTTGTTCTTCCGATACATCTGATGTAGCAGACGATGGTGCAGATAACGAACCAGGTTTTGTTTAACTCTTGATGTTGCACGCTTGTAGTGATATACCAGTAATTATATCAGTGTCAAAGATTTCACAGAATTAATGTCGTTTTTGCATGTCTAGATTTCATTGTTATATTATGTCTTTGCCACCCGAGAATGTCAGCAGAGGTTTTATGTTTTTGGCTGTCCGTTCGTCCATCCGTTTGTTCGTCCGGTCAGATCTTGTTACCATAATATCTCATGAACGGCTTGAGCAATCTCAATGAAACTTACAGACAGATAATATGACCTGATTAGATTCTGGCAGTCAAAGGTCAAATATATACCGTCGAGGTGTCGAAGGCATCCACATCAACGCTACAGTGTCGAAGTCCATCTCGTTAGATTTCATCATTTGATTTTTGCCTCTAACTATTGTGTTCTTTACCATCTGATAGAATGTGTGTAGTTGCAGTATATGCAGTCGTAATTTCATTTGTCTCGAACTGTTGGGATTGGAAACAGTCAGTTGATGATTAAGAAGGATAGGTTGAGATGGTTTCGTTATATGGAGTGTAAAAGTGACACTTGATTGGTCAAGATTGAGATGCTGTACAACGATGGTGGTCGATAGTATTAGATAGAGCAGTCGAAGGTAAAACATGGCTGGAAGGTGTTAAGGAGGACATGAAAAGTTCTTTTTGTGTCCCGAGACAATTAAAATGCACACTCCCAGAACAGATGGAGAGAGAGAGAGGAAAATCACAGGCAACTCAGGTTTATCTTGAAATTGGCCATTTAAACGGTGTGTGTATGTTTGTATTGTCACTCATCTGCCTGTTGTACTTAGATCTCACACAACTGTTTTCTAGCTATTATACAAGTCAGCCTCTGCTAGTCAGCATCCCCAGTTAAGAACTGGAGGATTTTGTTGGAGCAAAGTTTTGATGCCCACATTCCCTTGCTGATAGCATCTAGCGCATTTGCATTAGATTAAACGAAAAGTTGCTAGAGTTCTTCTTAGTAATGTTACCTATGTGTCTCCATAGTGTGCTTATGGACTGTCAGAATGGCTAAAATGTCATCAAACATTTTGTCAGTGTGTGGTAGCTTCAGTGAAACACTAACAGGAAGTCATATATTACCTGTTGTGCAGCACCATAACCAATGACCTTGAGTGACCTGAAAGGTCATGTTAGCGATTTCAAACCTTGCACCCAGTCTATTTCATTTAGTCATACTTTTGTCTCAAGTTTAAAGTGCCGTGAGTAAAAATCACTTCGAGGACACTATACAAATGTCACAAGAAAACACAAGCCTATGATAGCATTAAATATAACTCTGAATGTATAAATGGGTTTTCGTTAATGGTGAAATTGCCATTCAGTGCTTAGACATTGTTTATTTGTGGCAGGAAGGCATCTGGCCTATTAAAACACGCTTCACAAATGCTATGTTTCTCTTCTAGATGACCCAGTCTAGCCCAGCCTTGAATAATTCTAGGAAACTAGGCCTGTCAAACAAAACAAAATTGAAAGTGTGTTTACCCTCATCTGATGTTGGTATTTTGACACTTGGTTTTGAAGAAAATGACCTCAAGTATCAGCTTTGCTCTGTATTTGTGGTTTGGAGAGCATTCATTATTTGCTCACCGTAGATGACCAAGTCGTCATAATTCAACATATATATTCGAGTATTATGCAAAATTATCAGCTGCTTTATATGCGAAATATGCATAAATTTTAACAAGATGCAGCCACTAAATGAGATATATTTAGGGGTGAAAATTTTAGGCCACTGTGTAGAATGCAGTGTGATGGTGCAATAGGAAGGTTGGATTAGCAATCTAGAGGTCGTTGGTTGGATCCTCAGTCATCTCATTGTATGCAGTGACCCTAAGTATGTCAATCATGCACGTCTATCATGCACACGTGCCTCCATTCACCAGCAGTATAAATTGGTACCGGCCGGCTAAGAGCAGTGACGCTCTGAAACTATAAAGGGCATCTGACGTCCTGGCAGAAAGTAATGGCATACTGGACTGGTGTATTTGTGACTAACGTCACGTGCAGGTGCCTGCCTAGTAAACTGGAGATCAGCAGCAGCCCCTCCCGTCCTTGACGGACTGTGGAAGAATATTTCACCTGTTTGTGTGAAATGATAAATGGGATGATAGTCTGTGCAGAGTTTGTGTGTCATTTCTGCGGCTGATAGTTTCAGCACTTGCTGCCAAGGTACAACGTAATAACAGCCTGGCACGTTTCCTGAACCAGCGTCCACAGCAAGAGGAGCTCGTGCAACGACATATCATTCCAGTCGAATCGGAACAGGAACGACTGGAGCATCGACAGCAGATCGGTGCCACACTGAACCGGTATGACTCTTGTCAAGTTACCTAAGGACTTGAGCAATTGAAAATTTCTTGAGACTTATTTTGCATCTGTATTATGTAATACTGTTGCTGCTGACTGAATATTTTTGCCACTGTTTGTAGACATTTGAGTTTACGACCGACGGCTGAAGAGCTAGAAGAGCGTCATATTCTTCTAAGTACGTGTTATGTCATCCATCTGTAGGACTTCTCAGGATTTCTCAAACTCTTTTTAAAATTTCGCTTACAGAAATTACTAGATTTCACTATCTTTTTGCATCATTAACAGGAAGAAGCTACAACAGTTTAGATAACTAATAGAATACAGCACCATACATATTTGACTGCTAAACGTTTTAGTTATTGTGACTTCACTTTTGGGTGTAAATACTGTGTAATTTGTCTCCGTGCTGTGTTTTATAGAATGCTCGCCTGAAGAACTTGAACGAGAGAGAGAAGAAACCAGACGAACTCTTATACGCAAGGTAGTTGCCAGCACTAATTTTGAAGTCGCATTTTAAAAATGAAATTACTTACTGATGTGTTCAATTTTCTATATTCTGCATGTTAGGAAGATTATGTGCAGGTAGGTGTACATCCGGTTGAAAATCAGCATAGCTTTCTATGTGCAAACCTCGTGACTGGAGTGGAATTCACCGATGGTGTTTGTAGCTCAGCTTTCGACCTACGATTGAAGAGCTGAAGGAGCGCAAGATCATAAAATTTTCTGATTACGTAGAAGTGTCCGATGCGGAGGTGTACGAGCGCAGAGCAGACAAACCTTGGACTCGTTTAACGCCGCGTGACAAGGTAAGCTGTTCAATTGTTTGTTTGTGTTCAATCATACTTGCGTGTGACATTATGTGGGCATATAATTCTGTTCTAAATAATACAAGGGCCTTTGGCCCTAGACCCACCCATCTAATATCGAACTGCCTGCTCTCCTTCCCCTTCGCTGTGGCTCAGGGCTACTGTGATCTGTGGCTGCACTGCAGGTGTCTGCAGCTGCGGCGTATGCTAATGAGTAATGACACTCGCAAGCGCCACCCAGTGTGACCGACAGACACCTTACCAAAATTAGTAATGTAAGATTCTTCATACATGGTTTGCATGTCCACTGTAGATTCTGGTTACATTTATCATAGATCAAATTCTAGTGGATACGTTGTATCCACAGTTTTGCCACTGTCCCATTTGTGGTAGTCAGTTGAAGTGAAGCTGATGGTGCAGTCTGATAGTTTGCAGATAGGTCACAAAATACCGTTTTCTACTTAGCTCATTTGACATGGGCAGCTCTTGCAGAGTGCAAAATTACATCATTTCGTGTACAGATAGAATGAACGAAGGATCGTTGTTGGCATAAACGTTTAGCCTTTACAGTTAGCTCCGGCCAACTTAGCTTCTATCCTTAGTGGGATGGAGCATGAGTACCAGTGAAGGGACAGTGGCAGTGCTCTGCTGTTGGGCAGGTAACCGTTGGTCTAGCGTCACACCAGCCGTGCGTCACAGACTCGATGCTGTATCCACCTGTGAGTTCATTGGCCTCGGAAACGAAGAGAGGCACCTATGCTGCTGTAGGAATATGGGACCCCTTTACCTCACAGTTATACACTCCAATCTTTTGCTGATGGCTGTCTTCTGTCCCATGCCAGTATATTAAACTGTCTAATAAACTCACAAACACGTACACAAACATACACACACTGGTTGAATGAACGTTTTGCAGGCGAATTTGATTTAGTGAGTTGTTTCCTTGATCCCGATGGGTCTTCTTCATTTCTGTGTTTAAACTCATGGCCAGTGTGGGCCATTGAGGGCAGTGATCCTCCTTCATTCATTTCTGTTGGTCGCCAGATGGAGAGCCTCTGACAGCGTGTAGATGCACCAGTCTCTGATATCATTGGACCATTTTCTAGTTGGTCTTCAATGAGGCCAGTCACCTAGATCATTCCCAGCATCACAGTCTTCACTGATTGTTGATCTTTCTTTCTACCATCGTGCCTGAAGAATTTTAACTTATTTGCTTTATTTAACTTATTTGCTTTATTTGATGTCATTCTACTTTATCTCTTGCAATCTTGCTGTCGATTCTGTTTTTCCAACACACTTTTAGCGTTCTCTTGTTGTACCTCATCTCATAGCCAGGAGTTATATGGTCCATGTCTCCGGAGCATAGAGCAGATGAGAAAAGATGCGACACCAGCACATTGGTCTTGGTTTTAGAGTTAACTCCACTTCTCCGTAATGTGTAATGTTCCCATTTCTGTGACTTGCCAGTGTGATTCTCCAATTTACTGCACTGCAGTTGTTGTTTGTTGTTATCAGACGTCTGAGATAGACAAATTCAAGGACACATTAGAGTGTATCTATGTCAGCTGTAATACGAACATTGGACTATATTTTCTTGTTGTTTGGCTATTTAGGCTCTATATGTATGTATGTACTTTTTGTGACTAATCCAGTTGTTGCTGCCAAATCAAATAAACCATTATTATTATTATATAGTTGGGCGGTGATTTGCATGTCCTTGAAAGACCTCAACCTTGTTTTTACTTGTAGTAATCTGTAGGCTAATCCATATTCTTTGCTACTGTCATGTAGTTGGTCGTTTCAGCTTTGGTCATTTGACTAGTTCCACAGCCTTTGCAGCCATCCGGTCCATGTCACCTCCATACCAGAGATCTGTGGTCAATTGATCATTAAGTACTGTTTTTGGTCTAATGGTGAATGGTGACTGGTACAATTTTTGCAAACTGGATGTCATTTCAGATGCCAGTCATGGAAGTTGCTCACTGACTCCTGAGAGATATGTGTTGTGGTGTGTCTCTGCGTGTGTCAGGCTATGATTCGCAAAGAGTTGAATGAATTCAAAAGCACAGAGATGGACGTTCATGAGGAAAGCCGACAATTTACACGGTCAGTTGGCTTCTCTTAGCTTTTCTGTCTTCTTTATCTTTATTGGTCAGCATTGATAGGAGATTCATAAGGTCAGAAAGACAGAATATTGGCTGTAATGCTGGTCTCCATGACAGTATTACTTATGGTTAATATGACACGATTTGAATTTATTGAATAAGCAGCAAAGAGCCAGTTGCGGCCACTAACATGCTACACAATGCCTAGCTAATACAGTATACAGATGCAATACAGAAACATGGAAATACTAAAAACATACTAGAATAAAAACACACAAACACACATGCCAAGGTTCAAATGAACACTAACAGACGTATGAATGACACACTGAATTAAGTGACATCAGTCTTTCCATATCCCATATTACAAACTCAATCAAATGTACTAAATTAAAAAAAACAACATCAATCTTTCCCTATTCTGAACCTACTCAAATCAGTTCTCCTCAAAAGGCTTCTGAAACATGTTAGTGAAGAGAAGTCAGTAGGTGTAGCAGGCAGACTATTCCAGCACTGTACAATACGATTACAGAAAAATGTTTACGGGCATCAATACGTGAGTGGTGAGCAAATAATTTAAGGCTATGGTCCCGTATGCCGGTATCAAGCTTATGCAATACAAAATGAGTAGACACCTCGGTCTCAACCATACCAAACAATATCTTGTACACATATATCAAATCTAAGTACAGCCGACACAGTTGTAAATTTTCAGTTCTAAGTTTAGTCAATCGCTGAGAATATGTTAGGCCATAACAGCAAACAAAATGCTTTGTGAATCTACGTTGGACAGATTCAACTTTATTTACCAGTCCAACTGTATATGGTGACCAGACACAAGATGCATATTCAAGTAGCAGTCTTACATATGCTGTAAAGGCATGCACTAAAGTAGGTGGATCTTTAGAAGCAAAACATTTATGTATTACGTTTGAAAGCCTGTGTGCACGGGTTATAATTAGGTTTATATGCATGTCAAACTTCAAATGGCTGTCTGCTGTTACTCCAAGTCCGAGATCCCCCGCGTTGTCAACCTGTGTTTGTACGTTATCTCCAAGTACTAAATTAGCATGCGGTTTTGTCCTCTGGTTGCCTATGTGTAGCACACAACACATTTTATATGAAATTTTGAGCTGCCACAGGTTGGATCACTGCTGTAACTTACTAAGCTTACCTTGCAAATCACTGTAACCAGGTGGATTGTATAGGATCGAATAAAGCTTAATGTCGTCAGCGTAGAGCTTGCCTGTACAGCCACTACGAAAAATATCAGTAACATCATTAATGTATAACAAGAACAATAGTGGTCCCAATACACTGCCTTGAATTACACCGCTTACGATACCAGCATAATTAGAGCACTCATAATTCACATGTGTACACTGAGTCCGCTCACTAAGGAAACTCGGTATCCACTCAATTAAATCACCTTTAATACCATATGCCGACAACTTTAAAAACAACTCAATATGACTCGCTACATCAAATGCTTTGGCGTAATCCACGTATGTGACAGACACACCCTTACTGTTATTTAATGCTAGAGTCCTGTCGTTCACTGATTCTAATAAATTGCTGACTGTTGATGTTTTGATAAGAAACCGTGTTGATGTTTACTTACCATATTGTGTGCACGTAAATAACTCAGCCTTTGGTTAGCAATCACCCGTTCCATGAGCTTGCATGCAACACATGTTAGTGAGATAGGTCTATAATTCGCTGGGTCACAAGGACTGCCAGTTTTGAAAACTGGGGTAACAATTGATTTAGACCACACCTCAGGTATCTGGTGAACTGAAAAGAATGATGTGAACATCATCGACAGTGGTTTAGCTATGTGCACACCTAAAGTCTTATATAACAGTGGTGGCGGGTTCGAATCTCGGTTGGTCCGCTTCCAGGTAACAGCCTTGGTAAAGCTGCTCACATGCTATAATTTAACAAAATTTGGTCATATTGTGCTAAAATGTACTTGCAATAATTGCTGTTAGTTACTTGAAAAATTTTAAGTCACCCAGAGAAATTTCAGTTTATTTGATGTCTTTTTTCTTTTTTTATGTCGTTTAGTCAATGCAGTTGATTTTGTTGTATTTCAGATTTCACCGGCCATAATCGCCAGTCATTAGAAAATGTTATGAAATGGAAACTCACTTCTTTATTGTTATACTGAGCCACTCACCACTGACTGGATTCATTTCCTTTTGATGTCTGAAACTTTATGCAGCAGATTACTTTATGCAAATTATTCTTACAGCTTATTATCGTTTGCTTATTTGGACAGATATCTGTGATCGTGTTGTTGATAGTAACTTCATGCAGCGCTGTGTGAGCTTGTTATGTGATGCAATATGTGTGTTTATATGCAAAAGCATTTAATAATATGCACCATCTTCTCAGTCCCTTACTACTCGTCTCCTTTATGCGAGTGCGTGTTGTTTCTCGCATTTGTCAACCTTACTTCATTGGTGTGTTTAATTTAACACTCTGGGTTTCTCCCAGTGTGGGTTTTTGAACTCTTGTGAATGCTGACTTCTTCTAAAACTGCATTTGGTGACCTTACTTCGTTGGTTTGTTTAAGTTACACTGTGAATTTATCTGTTTGGTTATCAACAACTGAAGAACATTCCTGCCTTGTATTTATTGTAGTCCTATTTTACATGTTTTTTTTAAATTCACATATCATTGCTTATTTTGCTTTTCATTATAGTTTATGCCAAACCATTCCTGTTTACTTTATTATTGTTGGTAGTTCTATTAATTTGCTTTTGACAAGATGCTTAACCATATGATACAAAAGAACTGAGTTATAAAGATGTCCAAATTTCTAGTTTTGCTTAGCATGTATCTTAGTGTACTGTGTCAACCATACACTGTCATATGCTGTATGTTTAATGCAAAACATGGCCACGTTGAAGCACTTGCTGATTACATTATAGTTGCTATACATTTCCAATAACTTTTAGATATTCAGAAATAATCGGCATATTTTGGTTGCTGTGCAGCCAAACCTGTTCACTGTTGTTACGCGTTGTTTATTTTTGCCGAGCAGTTGTTTCCAGTTTTTTCGTATGTCCATTTATCACGTATAGAAAAGTATTTTTGCATAGCTTGCTATATATGTACAAATAAGTACATTATACTGATTACTTCACCCCCGTGGATGGGCAAAGTGTTGCGTTCAGCATGTCTGTCTGCGGGCGTCTGTCTGCTCACGTACCTCGAAAACCACATGTCGAAATGTCACAGAGTTTTCTGTACGTACTACCTGTGGCCGAGGCTCGACTTGGTCATCCTTTGATGACAGTGCAATATGTTATGTACTTCTGGTTTTGGGGGTTACGTCATGTTTTCACATAATGAAGCCAGAGGGCCTAAATCAAACACGACGTTACGTTTGTCGAGTTCACCAGGTGGCGGCACCGGATGCGAATTTGCTTTCTGCAATTGAAGGCTTGTTGTCCACAGTGTGACAGTGAACTAAACACTGCGCACAAATTTACTGTCAAAATGTTGCAACAGCAGCCAGTTTAAAACGTGTAATTTACATGCCATTGCTTTTGAATTAAGTAGCATACATACAGGTTGATTAGTTGCACTTCATTTGATGCTGTTGGCTGTGTCAATGAGTTACTGAAGTTACATTTACGTGTTCAGAACGTTGTTACCGTTGATGGCACTCTATTGTGTTTGCTGAATGAATGGAAATTTTTTGTTGCATTCATATGTCGTTTATGTATTGCCATGCGAAATGAATCGTTTGCTGTAATGCAGCATAATGGTCAGTGCAAGTTAGGTTGTTTTCATACGTTGCTAAGATCCTGTGTATTGAATATTGAACTTGGTGTCTTGTTGCACATTGTACCTTCATACGTGGTACTGTGATGATTTTAGGCCACACTGCAGCAATAGCTAGATGTGGCCTATTGCTACAGACGGAGTAGTGTGGTCTCTGCTGTTCACGTCCGTGAGCCTTGCAAAATGTGACCTGAATTGTATTGAAACCAATCAATCAACCTGATCGAGATGCACATGGACCCACAGAACCATGTATTAGATGGGGTCGAGATCCTTCCACGGGAAGGGCAATTTTGGGGGTTGTCCGGGCAATTGAAAAAGCATTGGAAGTCTCGGTTGTGGTGTATGCAGCAAAAGGGATCATTCCATCGTTAATAATGGCATTCAGTGAAAGGGATCGTTCAGTCCTCAATAATGGCACAACAAACAATGTGGCCTTTAATCAAAATTCTTTAACCATTTGTTGTTGGTTATCCAGTGTCATAACTTTCTTTGAGGTAACTCATACGGTATTTACAGGCATGCACACATGCACTATACTCACTGTTTCAACAGCCATTTTAAGATCAACCTGGGTCAAGTGGTTTCCTTCTTTATTTTCTTCCGTCACCTATTCCAAAGCTGTCCAGTCTTTCGGGACAAACCATAACTTCTCGATCTGAAGACCATTCCATCATGTCTTGCTGAGCGGTCTCCTCCGTACAAGTTTCTTCTGCTTTTTCTTCATGTGGTATTTAGTTAAATGTTCCATAATACAAAAAAACGTTTGAATTGCTGCAACTTTTAGGAATTTGCAGACTGATAGTGCATAGCTTGTATTCGAATTAGATGCCGGAAGTTATAGAAAAAAACAGAAAAATACCACTACCACTCTTTAGTTGCAACGTGTATTGCCACATGTAGTATGGCATTTTCAGTAGTTATTCACTGCAGATAGTACAACGTTAGTGATGAAATAGATTTTGTTCATGCATCGACTTCAAAATGCACGTTTAGCACATGGGAAAGTGGGTATGTTTGATGTTATACCAGTTTGGCTATGTAATGTTGTTGCAAATATTATCAATTTTGCTCAGCATAATTGCTGATGTACTACCACCTTTTTACATATATTTATCAAATCTGTTTTATTATTCAGACAAAAATTTGTATCTTACGTTTAATAAAACAATATGTCTGATTGAAATATTTTGTCGCCTTGCACAGTGTGGCAATTGTGTTAAAGGGCCAGAAAAGACTATCTACTTGCATACATGAATAGAGACGGACATTTTTAACATTGTCCGTGACTTCTGTAAATAGTTTCAACTACATTTTACGTGGTTTGTTAATTTAAGTTATTGGAGGAAAATTTCGTTCATATTGCTGATACGTTTCTGTTGTTAGTAAAACTTAAGTTTTATCAGGTACAGTGACAATGCAGTTGTTATATGTCATTATATGAACATTCTGTTTTGTCATTCCACACTGAGGTGCTCTGATGGTTGTTTTATGGGTGAATTAGTGTCTTTGTAGCACGTATTAAAATTTCTACAAGCTAGTTCTTTCATTTTGCGTGTAATTTTGCATCATTTTGTGCTAATCACTTAGGTTGTAAACAGAAACCTTATGCTGTTGCTGTTCACTGGCTGACACTGACAGCAGCATGTGGCTTGTGAACACAACGCAACAACAACATGCAAACTTTGTATTTTACTTAAAAGAAACAGTTGAACTTATACATGACTTTGATTAATGAATCATGTTTTGTGTACTGAGACTGATCACAGTCACAGTCTTCTCTCCGTAATGAACAGAATTTGCGATATTTCATTAGAATTAGATATTCTTTGCCCTTAATCTGACTCCAGGAAGTTGGTACTCGGTAGTCTCGTTAAAAAAATCTTTGAAACTGAATATATAATTTTTCATAATATTTTTTCTGAATCACGAGTACATACCTGTATTTAATTACGCACTTTATTTTGAAACTTCAAAAATCGCTATACCCCGCCTTTAAGACTATGACGTCTTTGGTTTCATAATAAAACCGCTAAAATATCACTATTTTGGAAACAAAGAGATCAACTATACTGCATCTTCTTCGTGAAAGGATGTGATGCAAGAATTTGCAGAAACGACAATTACTAAAGTTCATCAAGAAATTAATCAGAAAGTTTGATAAAAGTGGCCCAAAAAATCGATGCAACTAATTTTTGTGCTAGTTTAGAGTACTGTCCAAGCCGCCATTCTGTATTTAAATGCAGTGCTATGCACAGCAGCTGAGTGTATTTTAACTGCATACCAGTATAGTGTACAATAACAGATGAACAGATTAACTTCCGTACTACCACCACTATGATGGGAGTTTTCATTTGTTCCAGAACAGAACCTTTGGGACAAGTGATACGGGTTTCTTTCAGGCTGTGTGTCCTTCTTGTCACCAACCAACAGTGTCAAAGCACTGAATGAACACAAAGTAGCACTGACTCCAATCAGTGGCCCAGCTTTATCCTTTCTTCATTCACCACCATACTTCTGATCATTGCTTCCTTTATGCTGCTTCTCCGATGCCAGGACCATAGAAGAACGGTTAACTGAATACCAAATATGTATATGATACAACATAATAATATTCATTCAAACTGTAATCAACCGGCAAAAGTGAAAAAAAAATCAAATCACGCAACTCATGCAATATGATTTGACTCATTTCTTGATGCTGAGTACTTGGACAAGCTCATACATAGCAAATTATCTTCTGTGGCTCCAGACGCCCTTTCTGACACCAATAATAACTTACAAGGGTGCATAGGC
>Ga0209363_1000261_pt1 | contig 19005 bp, 19 predicted proteins | sample WorMetexBAHAMAS3_FD_187385 | JGI IMG/M metagenome (GOLD analysis project Ga0209363, IMG submission 187385) | Marine gutless worms symbiont microbial communities from Max Planck institute for Marine Microbiology, Germany - Inanidrilus exumae... | ecosystem: Host-associated > Annelida > Digestive... | reverse complement strand
TGGGTGACTGATGCGGGGCAAAGACCTCGCGATCCATTATTTGAAATCGCGGATGCGGTTCAAAATGAGAACAGAGCTTTTAGTTATCGTAACGCACAGGTGACAAAGGAAAAGTTTACTATTTTTTCCTAACGGTGAGGTGTTTTTTCTGTTGACACGCCCTTTAATGGGCGACACCGAGCCGGACCCCGAGCCACAGCACAGGGACTGTTGACTAAAGTCCCTGCTAAAGTAAAACAGCAGTCATGACTCAACGTCAGTCATCCAAATGGCATTGGGTCATGTGAGCCATATACGTGATTATAGGACGTTACATGGCACCTTGAAAAATGGTGAGTCATACATTCATGGAGTCTGGCAATGATTAAAAATGATCCCCAAAATGAATTGAACCGTCTGCGTGAGAGTGAGAGGCATTATCGGATTCTATTGAATGAATCCATGGATCCGACATTCTCATTTTACCCGGATGGCACATATCGATATGTTAATAATGCTTTTGCAAAAGGTGTCGGGAAAATACCGGATGAAATAATAGGCCACACAATCTGGGATGTTTTTGACAAAGATGAAGCTGATAAAAGGTTTGCCGTCCTTCAAAAAGTATTCACTGAAGGAAATACTGAAGAGATTGAAGTTAAGGTACCACTCCCATCAGGAGACACGTATTATCTAACTACTGCTAAACCGATTTTCAACGAGAATGGCAAAGTTGAAACTGTTATATGTACTTCGAAGAATATAACGAGGCGAAAACTTGCAGAGATAGATTTAAAAGCAGAGCGTGACAGGCTAGTAAAAGCAATGGAACAGATAAAAACTCTCTCGGGGCTTCTTCCAATTTGTGTGTCATGCAAAAATGTTCGTGATGATAAAGGCTACTGGAATCAAATTGAATTATATATCAGCAAACATTCCATGGCTGAATTTAGTCACAGCATATGTCCCTCATGTGCGAAAACGTTATATTCTGAATTGGATATGTTCAATGACTGACATACCAATAAAGCTCGAACCATGACCAAGGAATGCGACCAATGGTCCTCGGTCCGTAGTACCAATACCTGGATCGCAGATAACGGCTGTTTTTCCGAAACCGCTGAACTCGTCGTCTCGGAGCGTAGGGCTTGGGGTCAGGTCTTGCATGATAATATTTTCGGCCCTGCTATGAACTCAATAGACCGTAATCATCAGTTGGTGTCGAATTCATAAAGCGGGCTATGGCTGGAAGAATCCGGGACGATTTTTAAAACCATACTGGTAAAAACAAGAGGGGTCGTCGATGTCGGCGACCCCTCTTGTTTTTACTGGTACGCCCGGCTGGATTCGAACCAGCGGCTTTCAGCTCCGGAGGCTGACGCTCTATCCTCTGAGCTACGGGCGCATAATCGAAAGATTCGACAAACTAAGATAATCCATTTAGGAAGTCAAGGAGGGATCTGGTCGCTAGATGCTCGCCCGCCCCTGGCGGGCTGGATGATTCAATTTTGGATTTTGGAGTGCGGATTTTGGATTAAATACGAGCTGAAAGTTGAAAGCTAAAAGCTGAAAGTGTGAAAAAGGTTAAAGGTCGGCGTTCAAGGTTCAGGATGTATACCCTTGGAATTTAGCGATGGAGCAAAGCGACTCCACCAATCTAAAATCCAAAATCCAAAATACCGAAATGAATGACGCCGCCCCAGGCGGCAAATGACATTCTCCTCCGGCAAACCGGCTTAACTGGCAAACCGGCTAACCCTTCGACTCGCGTCGCTCGCTCAGGACAAGCGGGCCAACGGGCAGACGGGCCAACGGGCAAACCGAATACCTAATTTACAAGGCCTTGGCCTTCTGGCGAATCAAAATATTCCTTAGCTTCTCCAACGACATACAGGGATCCGGCGATGACCACCACATTTTGGGGATCTGCCATTTCCACCGCCCGTTGGACCGCGCTTGCCACATCCGGCATCATCTCGATCTCCGGAGCCAGCTTCCCGGCTTCCGGGAACAGGGATTCCGGGGAAAGGGCCCGGTCGATCCGGGGCCGCGTGACAATGATCCGATCCGCATGAGCGGCCAGATCTTTCAGGATCATTTTATAGGGTTTGTCATCCAGGATGCCCACAACCAGCGTGATATGCCGGTCGGCCAGTTCTTTCGCCATGTATTTTTTGAGATTCCGGGCGGCCATGAGATTGTGTGCCCCATCCAATATAATCAGAGGACGCTCGGAAATGATTTCCAGTCTTCCCGGCCATCGGTTTTCCTTTAGCCCATCGACTGCCGATTCCCGCTCAAGCCCGGCGCTCTGCCGGTTGAGCAATTCACAGGTGGCCAGCACCATGGCCGCATTTTCGACCTGAAAGTCACCCCTGAGGCCGGTTTCCATGTCGCGCCAGACACCGTCCATTCCGTAGTAGGTGAAGGTTCTTTTCCGGCGGTTTCGCCTCACCCGGAAGTCTCGGCCCAACAGGGACACGGGCGCTCCCTGTTCTTTGGCGCGACCTTCAATGACGGATCGGGCGGTCTTCTGACGAACGCCGGTCACCAGGGGAATACCGGGCTTGATGATGCCGGCTTTTTCTCCGGCAATTTCAGCGATGGTGTTCCCCAGGTAATCCTTGTGCTCCAGGGAGATGTTGGTGATGATGCACGCCTTCGGGTGGACGAGGTTGGTGGCGTCCAGTCGTCCACCCATACCGGTTTCGACCACCGCCCAGTCGACGTTTCGTCTCCCGAATTCATACAATGCCATGGCTGTCGAGAACTCAAAAAATGTCGGCTCCCGATCTCCGGAATCCATTGATTTAATGGCCTCGTAGGCGTTGACCACCTCCTGGTCCGAAATCTGTTCATTATCGATGCAGATGCGTTCGTTGAAACGGACCAAATGGGGGGAGGTAAACAGGCCACTCCGATAACCGGCTTGGGTCAGGATGGTGGATAGCGCCGACGCAATGGAACCCTTGCCATTGGTTCCTGCGACATGAATGCAGTTGAACGTATTCTGGGGGCTGCCCAGGCCTTCAAGAATCCGTTCGATGGTATCGAGCCCCAGTTTTATGCCGAACCGCCGAAGCCGGTACATCCGGCGCAGGCATCGGTCATAATCTGTCTCTGTGCGCATGTTTCGAAAATATTCCTAATCATAAAATCGTTGCACGATTTTATTGGCACGAAAAAACCCGGCAGCAGGTGCCGCCGGGTTCAATCAAGCATTTGGGACCGATGCCGTTAGTATCTTCTTTTGGCTTCCGCAATGCGCTGACGTCTTAACGCTTCGCGCTGTTTGCGGCGCCGGTACTGGCTCGGCTTTTCGTAACTTTTCTTGAGCTTCAGACGCTTGAACAGGCCGTCATTCTGAATTTTCTTTTTCAGAATCCGCATGGCCTTTTCAAGGTCATTGTCAAGAACTCGGACTTCAATGTTCTTCAAATTTCTCGCCCCCTTCACTGTGAAATCTGTAACTTATCTTAGATAAACAAATATTAATATATCCATTTATTTCGTATTTCAATACCAAAATAAAATCGTGTAACGATTTTATGAAATTTGACCATGCCATTTAAACATTCTGCTTTAAGCACTTCGGTTAGCGGGAAGCAGTGGTGCAATTTTCCGGTTTGCCAACACAGGGGCCGGACGGTAGAACGATTCGCTGCAGAAGTCAACCGCCGGATCCGGGTTCGGAGGCAACTCATCGGTGTCTGCCCGCTTTCAGAGTCACCTTTAACCACGTGCCGGAACCGGGCTTTGAGCCGCTTGAAATCCAGACGATTAACATCTTGACACCCATAGGGGTTTCGGTCATATTCAGCCTGTTTTTCGATCACTGGGAACGGTAGATGTCCGGGAAACGCCGGACAAACAAGGAAGAAAAAGGAGGAGAGCGTATGCGGTTGATTCTGTTGGGAGGCCCCGGTGCCGGGAAAGGCACACAAGCTAATCACATTAAAGAGCGGTATGGAATACCCCAAATATCCACCGGTGACATGCTTCGCGCTGCCGTCAAGGCCGGTACGGACCTCGGTAAGAAAGCCAAAGAGTTTATGGATGCGGGCGGACTCGTGCCGGACGATGTCATCATCGGTCTTGTCAAGGAACGGATCAAGGAGCCTGATTGCGAAAAAGGTTTCCTTTTTGACGGATTCCCCCGGACCATTCCCCAAGCCGATGCCATGAAGGATGCCGGCGTGCCGATCGAAGCGGTTGTCGACATTGATGTTCCGGATGAAGAGATCATCAAACGGATGAGCGGACGCCGGGCGCATCTGGCCAGCGGCCGAACCTATCACATCGTCTTTAATCCACCCAAGGTAGAGGGAAAGGATGATGTCACCGGTGAACCTCTGGTTCAGCGTGATGATGACAAGGAAGAAACGGTCAAAAAACGGCTTCAGGTGTATCACGATCAGACAGAACCGCTGATCGGGTATTATAAAGGATGGGAAGACTCCGGCGAAGCGGCCGCACCGACATACATCCGTATTGAGGGTGTCGGCAAGGTCGATGAAATCCGAGATTCGATTTTCGGCGCCCTTGATGACGTAAAGTAATAGAGTTACAGCATTTCTGAAAAGGCTCTGCCCTCTTGTGGGTGGGGCCTTTCTTTTTGACCGTTCACCCGTTGACCCGTCTGCCCGTTTGCCGGTTTACCGTTTGCCCCGTTTGCCGGTGAGATTCGGATACAAGATCCAGGATTCAGGAGACCACTGAAAGCTGAAAGGTGAAAGCTAAAGAAAAAGGACGAGTTGGCCCTTTGAATACGGGGTCATGGAGTTTTGGAGTGCTGGAAAGGATTTGAATCCTGCTGGAATCCGAATACTCCACCACTCCCTTACTCCAGTACTCCTGTTGTTTTGCCCGCCAGCGTCTGCTTTGCAAATTCCAGGGCCTCATCGCGGGTGGTCAGATTTCCCATCAACCGCTCTTCGGCAATGGTCGAGAGGAGCAGGGTAAAGACCGGCGATGGATCCAGTGCCAGTTCCTCGATCAGATCCCTGCCGTTGATGAGAGGCGGTTGCCGGTTGATGATGCGAAAATGCTCATAATATTTCTGAAAAGCGGCATCGACACTTGTTGTGGCGTCCTCCTCTGTTGCTGCTTCAAGGAGAAGCATGGCCGAGACATGCTCATCAAATCGGGTGAAAAATCGCATCTCTTCCCGTCGTGTCAGCTCCGCCCTGCAAAGGCGGTGGGTCAGTGGCACATGCCGGATCACAGTATCGAGGAAGCGGGTTTGGTAGTTTGAAAACCTGAGCCGGTCGGCAATTCCGACGGCCACATCCGCCTGCCGATTCGAATGCCCGTCTAAGGAAGTCCTGTCCGTAGCGCTGTCGGATGCACCCGGCTTTGGCTCGAGCCACCGAAACAGACCGCAGCATTTCAGCATCGCGGCCGCGCCGTGTGCCATATCTACACGGGTCTCATTGGCCCATTTCGGAAACTGAGTTTCCGGATCGCGGAGGATCTCCTCCAGGTTCTCGTAGGCATATAGGGGCAGTTGCTTTTGCTCAGGCGATTTCGGCAATTCCGGGAAAATCACGTCGATGAGTCTGGTCTCCGCCATCTGCCGAATACTGGCCGCTGATTCGGTGGAATCCAGGATCTTCATCCATTCATCCCGGACCCGCTCTGAGGCCGATGCTTGAATTCTGTACGCGTGCTTGGCGATAGCATCTGTCGTGTCGATTGAGATGGCAAAGGAAAAAGCTGCGGCCATGCGATAGGCACGAATCAAGCGAACCGGGTCTCTCCTAAACGCATCAGCAGACACCATCCGGACAATCCGCTGATCGATATCCTTTTGGCCTTCGAAAGGATCGATGATCCTGCCGGTGGCCAGCTCCAGCGCCATGGCATTCATCGTAAAGTCCCGCGCTCCGAGATCCGCTTCTATGGATTCACCGAAGATTTCAGTGACATCGATCAGATTCCCCGGAATCACCACGCGATACAGCAGCAGGCCCGGCTTTCCCAGAATCACAACCCGCCCCTGGTTTTCCGCTGCCAGCTGTCGGGCAAAATCCTCTGGATTTCCGGCTACTACAATGTCATAGTCGGTGGGCGTCCGCGCCAGCAGGAGATCCCGAACCGTTCCACCAACCAGATACGCGGGACCGAATCCGGCGATCTGTTCAAAGGGCAGTGTCAATGTAAGGTTGCCTGGAAGGTTCATGAGCCCATCGCGTTCCGTTTGTTTTTCCATCTACTTGTCATCATGTGGTTATGTGCAGATAATCCCTGAAAAAAACCGAAGTCTTGGGTTTTTGAGCCGATGCAAACATCAACTCCCCGGAAACAAGATCAACACGCCCTTGTGGTCGCCGTAACCGGTGGAGCCGCATCCGGCAAGTCATCTGTCAGCCAGCACCTGGCGGTGTTGGGCGCCTGCGTGATCGATCTGGACGCCTTGGCCCGCGAAGCTGCGGCTCCCGGAACGGAGGTATTGTCGGCGATTGCGGATCAATTCGGCCCGGAGGTCATCTCTCCGGACGGACAATTGAGGCGGCGGAAGCTCCGGGATATCATCACTCGAAACAAGGTCGCTCGTCAACAGCTTGAAGCGTTGATCCATCCCGAAATATTTCGGCTGATGGAACGTGACGTCGGTGAGGCCAGGCGGCATGGCGAAAAAATCATCGTCGTTGAAGTGCCGCTGTTGTATGAAACCGGTATGGAATCGTTATTTGATGAAGTCGTGGTGGTCACCGCCGATGCCCCGGTGCGGATACAGCGCCTGATTGAAAGGGATGGCGTCTCTCGGGAGCAGGCCAAAGACCTGCTGAGTGCCCAGATGGACGACGCAGAAAAGATTGCTCGAAGCCGCTACGTGCTCTTCAATAATGGAACTCCCGAATCCCTCATCCGGGATGTAGAGCGGCTCTACCGGGAACTGGAAAAACTTCGCTTGGAACAAAAAAAAGGCGAAACCGCTTGACACACCACAATTCATGATATAATTCTTTTGACATTGAAGCGCCTGCCATTTGGAGAGAATCAAAGATCTTACGTTTATTCTGAAGTACACGTCCTCCAAAAACGCCATCAAGGATTTTTTCAAATCATCCGTGCAAGGGCACTAACCTACTGCTATTGAGAGTCGAAGACCGCTAAATTCCGAATCCTGAACTGAACATATATCGCGCATGTGGTTCGCGTTGATTGATATAAATTTACTTCCGATTCCGACTCATGCCCGGATGCGGCGGATGGGTGTCATAAAGGGTATACGACATCAGTGGGATAAATAGGTCTCACATAACGGCCATAACTAAATATTAATATAGCTCAGAGGGAGCCGCGTTGATGAATATTGTAGAATTGAAAGATAAGAATATCAAAGATTTAACCCGGATGGCCAAAAGCTTTAAAATCGAGGGCGCCGCCGGGATGCGGAAATCCGACCTTATCTTCGCACTGCTTCAGGCTCAGATTGAAAAGAACGGCCTGATCTATGGCGAGGGAACCCTCGAGATCCTCCCGGACGGCTTCGGGTTTTTGCGCGCTCCGGATTACAATTATCTGCCGGGGCCGGACGATATATATGTGTCCCCCTCCCAGATTCGCCGGTTTAATCTCCGAACCGGAGACACGGTATCCGGACAGATTCGACAACCGAAGGAGTCGGAACGATACTTTGCCCTGCTCAAGGTTGAGGCGATCAATTATGAGGATCCCGAGACCGCCCGGGAAAAGATTCTGTTCGACAATCTGACGCCACTATACCCAGATCGTAAGACCAGTCTCGAGAAGGATCCGGAGAACTATTCAACCCGGATCATGGATCTGATGACCCCGATCGGGTTTGGTCAGAGGGGATTGATTGTATCTCCACCGCGCTCCGGTAAAACCATGCTTCTCCAATTCATCGCCAACAGCATCACCGCCAACCACAAGAATATCGTTCTGTTTGTCCTGCTCATCGACGAGCGTCCGGAGGAAGTGACCGACATGGAGCGATCGGTCAAAGGCGAAGTGATCAGTTCTACATTCGACGAGCCCGCCGAGCGCCACGTCCAGGTTGCCGAAATGGTGATCGAAAAAGCCAAACGGCTTGTGGAACATAAAAAAGACGTTGTTATTCTGCTGGACAGCATCACCCGGCTGGCCAGGGCCTACAACTCGGTGGTCCCGCCCTCCGGCAAGATACTTTCCGGCGGTGTCGACTCCAATGCCCTCCAGCGGCCCAAGCGGTTTTTCGGCGCGGCCCGAAACATCGAAGAAGGCGGCAGCCTGACCATCATCGCCACGGCACTGGTGGATACCGGGAGCCGTATGGACGAGGTCATTTTCGAGGAATTCAAGGGGACCGGCAACATGGAGCTGCAGCTGGATCGTCGTATTGCCGATAAACGACTGTTTCCGGCCATTGACATCAACAAGTCCGGCACCCGAAAAGAGGAGCTTCTGCTGGATACGGAAACTCTCAATCGGGTTTGGATCTTGAGAAAACTTCTTTCGTCACTGAATCCTGTCGATGCCATCGAATTTTTACTTGATAAAATGAAAGGGACCAGTGATAATAAGGACTTTTTGGACTCAATGAACGCATAGAAGGGATTTTAACACCATGAAGAGCAACATTCATCCGGAGTACGAACTGACAACTGTAAGCTGTGCCTGCGGGAATTCCATCGAAGTGGGATCCACGAAAAAGGACATACGTGTGGAAATCTGTTCCAAGTGCCACCCGTTTTTTACCGGGAAGCAGAAACTGGTGGATACGGCCGGTCGTATCGAGCGGTTCCGAAAAAAATACGCAAAGTTTCAGAAAACCGACGCTTAACTATTCGTATCGTTGAATATCGGCCTGCTTTCCATGGCAGGCCGTTTTTTTGTACCGACAGCGGTCCCGGGTGGACCCCATCCGATTGTCGCCGGCTCCGGAAACGGACGACCGGCGGTAAAAGATGCAGACCCCCACGGATATATTTTCTGAATCCAATTCCGACATCCGACCTGACACCGGACACCGCCATGTTCGGTATTACCAGGTAGTATGGCTATGTACGATAAACTGAAAGAAGTTGAAGAACGATTTGTTCACCTCGAGCAATTGATGAGCGATCCCGAAGTCATCAACGACCGGAACGCGTATCAGAAATACAGTCGGGAGCACGCCGACCTGAGCAAGATCGTCGCCGAGTTTCGGAAGTACAGCAGGGTACTGCAGGAGCTGAAGGACAGTAGTGACCTGATCCAGGATTCGGATCCGGAAATCAAGGAGCTGGCCAGGGAGGAAATGAAAACCCTTGAGGTGGAAAAGGAGCGGCTTGAAGAAGAGCTCAAGCGCCTCCTCCTGCCCAAAGACCCCAACGACACCAAAAATGTGATTCTCGAGATCCGCGCCGGCACCGGCGGCGAAGAAGCAGCCCTGTTTGCCGGGGATCTGTTCCGCATGTACACCCGCTATTCGGAAAACAACGGCTGGGAAGTTGAGATCATGGATCAAAATCCGACCGGAACCGGCGGATTCAAGGAAGTGATTTCCATGGTCCGGGGGCAGGGGGTTTACAGCCAGTTTAAGTACGAAAGCGGCATTCACCGGGTACAACGCGTACCGACCACCGAAACCCAGGGCCGTATCCATACATCGGCGGTGACGGTGGCCGTGCTTCCCGAGGCCGACGAGGTCGATGTTGAGATCGATCCCTCCGAAATTCGGGTCGATGTGTTTCGGTCCACGGGTCCGGGAGGGCAGTCCGTGAACACCACAGATTCAGCGGTGCGGATTACCCACCTTCCCACGGGCTTGGTGGTTTCCTGTCAGGATGAAAAATCTCAGCATAAGAACAAAGCCAAGGCACTTAAAGTGCTTCGGGCACGTCTGCTGGATCAGATTATTCAGGAGCAAAACGAAAAGATTTCAGCGGAACGGAAGAGTCAAGTGGGCACCGGCGATCGGAGCGGCCGGATTCGGACCTATAATTTTCCCCAGGGGCGGGTGACCGATCACCGCATCGGCCTGACGTTATACAAGCTCGAAGCCATTCTCCAAGGGGATCTGGAAGAACTCATAGACCAGCTGACCACCTATTTTCAGACCCAGGCACTGAAGTATGCAGAAACCGACACAGCGTCAAGACCCGCCATGGACCATTCTTAAAATTCTCCAGTGGACCACCGACTACTTTAACTCCCATGAGGTTGACAGCCCTCGGACCGCTGCTGAAATTCTATTGGCCCATGTGCTGGGTGTACGGCGCCTTGATCTTTATCTGCGTTACGATCAGCCCTTGCAAGATGAAGAGCTCCGTCTCTTCAAAGAGACCATTCGGCGTCGCGTGAAGCGCGAGCCGGTGGCCTACATTACCGGAAGCGCGGAATTCTGGTCGCTGGATATTGCCGTCAGCCCTGCCGTGTTGATTCCCCGGCCTGAAACTGAGTGCCTGGTCGAGACTGCCTTGGCACTGGTTCCGGATGCCCCCCCCCAATCGGTGTTCGAACCCGGAACCGGATCGGGTGTGATCGCGCTGGCATTGGCAACGGAACGACCTCTATTGAATGTGATTGCCTCGGATGCCTCCGAGGCCGCTCTTGAAATTGCCGGGCGCAACATCCGGCGCCACGCGCTGGAAAGGCGCATCCAACTGCTCAACGGGCAGTGGTTTGAACCACTCGTTCCCGAGCGATCGTTCTTCGACATGATCGTGTCCAATCCGCCCTATATCCCTGCCGGTGATATTCCCGGATTGCAACCCGAAGTCGCCAAATTTGAGCCTCGCACCGCACTGGACGGTGGGCCGGATGGACTTGCTGCCATTCGGCATCTGGTTGAATCGTCCCACCGGTACCTCAAGCCGGGAGGCTATTTGCTAATGGAGATCGGCTTTGATCAGGGTGCCGCAGTTGAAACCCTCGTCACCTCCGGTGAGCACTACACCGGATTCACGGTGCACCAGGATCACAGCGGATTGGATCGGGTGGTGAAGATGAGGAAGAAGGACTGATTCTGGATACTGGATTCTGGATGCTGGATACTGGATTCTGGATGCTGGATGCTGGGTGCCGGTGTCAGATGTCGGATGTCGGAGGACAGAGGACAGATGACAGGCGGGCTAACCGGCAAACGGGCAAGCGGGCAGACGGGGTCACGGGCAGACTCGTTCTTTTCAGTTAGCTTTCAGCTTTCAACTTTAAGCTATTAGTGAATACCGAATACCCAGTATCTAATACCTGGTACCGAGTACCCAATACCGGCGTAGCGAAGCTACGCTTAAAAAGCGGTTGCGAAAAGCGATTTTATTTGTTAGCAATGCTTGGTTTAATTGCCGGGCCCAAATTTCGGACACATGATTTGGTGTATGTTCGACGGCAATGAGATCGCTTGAGCCGACCCCATCCAGGGTTGGCGGATATTTACTTAAATCACACGCTTCCCGACCTGAATCCAGGTGCCCCGGCTTGTCCTGAGCGTTGCCGAAGGGCTTGCGGGGTTGGAGAAAGGGAAGACGGAAGCGGGGGAAAAACCAAACAGGAAGGAGAACACCATGGCGTATGTCAAAATGAAAGAACTCCTGGAAGCCGGAGTTCACTTCGGTCATCAAACCCGGCGCTGGAATCCGAAGATGAAACCTTACATCTTCGGCGCTCGAAACGGAATTTACATCATCGATCTGCAGAAAACGGTTCGCATGTTCAAGACCGCGTATGATTTTCTTGCCGATACGGTAGCCAACGGCCGATCGGTGCTGTTTGTCGGTACCAAGAAACAGGCGCGGGATTCCATATACGAGGAAGCCAACCGCTCCGAAATGTTTTATGTCCACAACCGTTGGCTGGGGGGCATGCTGACCAATTTCCAGACCATCAAACAGAGTATCGATCGGCTCAACTATCTGAACACCATCCACAACGACGGATCCATCGAGATGTTCCCCAAAAAGGAACGACTGAAGCTCAAGAAGGAGCAGGTCAAGCTGGACAACAACCTGGGCGGCATCCGGAACATGGACGGTCTGCCGGGGGCCATATTTGTCGTGGATCCGAAGAATGAGGCCATTGCCGTGCGCGAGGGGCGCCGACTGAACATCCCCATCGTCGCTATTGTGGACACCAACTGCGATCCGGACGAGATCGACTACATCATTCCGGGCAACGATGACGCCATCCGCGCGATTCGACTCATTACCTCGCGAATTGCCGATGCCTGTGTCGATGGACGGCAGCGTTACGATGAGATACAGCGCGCCGAAGCGGATAAAGCCGATGAAGAACCCTCTGAATTGGCGGCCGCTGCAGCGGAACTGCAACCCGGAGAACGGAAAGTCATCTCCGACGGCACAGAAGGGCCGGTCGTGGAGATTATCCGAAAGACCACCACCGAGGCCGGTGAAGAAACAGATAGCGAGCCCGCTCCAAAGACGGAAACCGTAGCTGAAGAAGCAGGAGAAGAATAATGTCAGGAATCAGTGCAGCACTTGTCAAGCAGCTCCGGGAGAAGACCGGGGCCGGCATAATGGATTGCAAGGAGGCGCTCACCGAGTGCGATGGAGACATGGAAAAGGCCGTTGCGTTTCTTCGAAAGAAGGGATTGGCAACTGCCGCCAAGAGGGCGGGCCGCGCCATGTCCGAAGGTGTTGTGCACTCGTATATTCACACCGGAGGCAAAATTGGAGTTCTTGTCGAAGTAAATTGTGAAACCGATTTTGTCGCCAAAACCGATGACTTTCTGGATCTCGCGAAGAATATTGCAATGCACATTGCCGCTATCAGTCCGTTGGGGATCAAGCCGGAAGATGTTCCCGAGGAAGTGGTTGAAAAAGAAAAAGAAATTTACCGGGCCCAGGCACTGGAGCAGGGCAAACCGGAAAAAATACTGGACAAGATTATCGAAGGCAAACTGAGTAAATTTTTCAAGGAAAGCTGTTTGATGAACCAGCCCTATGTCCGAAATCCGGACATTACCATTGCCGATCTGCTCAACGAGACAATAGCAAAAATCGGAGAAAACATATCGATCCGGCGGTTCACCCGATATCAAATAGGAGAATCCTGAAGCCTTGGATACACCTCGGTACAAGCGCGTCCTACTAAAGCTGAGTGGTGAAGCATTGATGGGCGAGGAGAGTTTCGGTATCAGCCCGGACATGATTCGATACGTCGCCGATGAGATCCTCAGCATTTGCGATCTCAATGTCCAGGTCGCCATCGTGGTCGGCGGCGGCAATATATTCCGGGGGATCGGTGCCAGCACTTACGGCATGGATCGAACCTCGGCCGACCACATGGGGATGCTGGCAACGGTGATCAACAGCCTGGCTCTGCAAAGCAACCTTGAACGCAAGGGGTTGCAGACCCGGGTTCAAACAGCGATTTCCATGCATGAGGTTGCCGAGCCCTGTATCTTGCGAAGGGCCGATCGTCATCTTGATAAAGGCCGGGTTGTGATTTTCGCGGCCGGTACCGGGAATCCATACTTTACGACCGATACGGCCGCTGTCCTCCGGGCACAGGAAGTCCACGCCGATGTGCTCCTGAAGGCCACCAAGGTGGACGGTCTTTACGATAACGATCCGGTGACCCACCAGGATGCCAAGTTCATCTCTGACATTGACTACCAGACGGTGATTGAAAAACACTTCAATGTCATGGACATGACGGCCATCTCTCTGGCCATGGACAACGACCTTCCACTGGTGATTTTTAATCTCAAGACCGCAGGAAATCTCCGCAAAATCGTTTGCGGGGAAACCGTCGGGTCCCGAATTGCAAACAACTAACCCGAAAACTGCATGCAATTTTCGGGTTAAGCGCATTTAATCATCCGGCCGTCCCGGATCGGGATCGGCCCGGTTTTTCTATCGTCATTTCAGATTGAAACGTAACCCCAGGGTGATTCCCATGATTGAAGATGTTTATGAAGAGACAAAAGAGCGGATGGGAAAATCGATTTCCGCCCTTGAGAATGAACTGAACCGAGTTCGCACCGGCCGAGCTTCTCTGTCTTTGCTCGATGGTATTCGCGTTGACTACTATGGTACCCTTACGCCCCTGAATCAGATGGCGACCCTCGCGACCCCCGAAAGCCGCCTCATCACGATTCAGCCCTGGGACACGACCGTTATCAAGGATGTCGAGAAAGCGATACTCAAATCGGATCTCGGCCTGACCCCCTCCAGCGACGGTAAGCTCATCCGGATTGCCATACCCGCTTTGACCGAAGAGCGAAGAAAAGAGCTGGTCAAAGTCGTCAACAAGATCGGAGAGGAGCACAAGGTCGCTGTTCGCAACATCCGGCGGGATTCCAATGAACTGCTGAAAGGGTTCAAAAAGGACGGCGATATCTCCGAGGACGATGCGTTCAAAGCCCAGGATCAGGTCCAGAAAATCACCGATGAGTACATCCAGAAGATTGACGACCTGGGAAAAGAAAAAGAGAAAGAAATCCTTGAGTTCTAACTCATCTGCACCGATCCTGACGGATATCGATGTGACCCGGTTGCCCCGGCACATTGCCGTCATCATGGATGGGAACGGGCGATGGGCCCGCAAACGCCTTCTGAACCGGATAAAGGGCCATGAGAAAGGCGCGGAGACGGTTCGTACGGTGGTTCGCACCTGCCGGGAAATCGGCGTCTCCTTTCTGACCCTTTATGCCTTTTCAACAGAAAACTGGGAGCGGCCCAAAACTGAAGTGGCCGCCCTGATGGCCCTCCTGAAGCGGTTTCTGGTCCAGGAAACGGACGAATTGCTTGAAAACGATATCCGGCTCAATACCATCGGCCAGGTGGACCGACTGCCCGGGGATGTCCGGGAAACCCTTGCGCAGGTCATGGATGTGACGTCAAAGAATACGGCCATGACGCTCAATCTGGCCCTGAGCTATGGGGGCCGGATGGAAATTGTGGAAATGGCCAGGAAGATCGCGCAGCAGGCCAAAGCGGGCACCCTTGAACCGGAATCCGTATCCCAGGATCTGGTCGCCCGCCATCTGTATACCTGGGACATGCCCGACCCGGATCTTCTGATTCGCACCAGCGGTGAGATGCGCATCAGCAACTTTCTGCTTTGGCAGATCGCCTACGCTGAAATTTTCATTACCCCGACACTATGGCCCGATTTCAACCGCGACGAATTGCTGGATATTGTCCGGTGGTACCAGAGCCGGGAACGACGTTTCGGAAAGGTGACGTAAGGGGTGCCGACACCCACGGGTAGACCATGCATTTAAAACGCTGGCTGACAAGCATTGTCGGTTTACCGATCCTTCTGTTTCTTCTGTTCAAAGGGGGGCCGGCAGCTCTTTTAGTCGTTGTGTTGGCCGCCCATGTGGCCGCCTCACTGGAATATGCCGGCATCGTGTATCACCCGAGCAAAGATCTTCTCTACACCGTACTGTCCATCGTATTGGGAGCGGTTCTGATTGTTGCAGTTTACCGGGGGGCGTTTCACCTGGTTTTTTCCGTATTGATCGGCAACCTGATCATTGCCGCCGGAGTGATGGTGATCCGGTATGAAAAACAACCGGAGGCGGTGACCCGGATGTTCCGGCAGGTGGCCGGGATGGTGTACATACCGCTGTTTCTGGCCTGTCTGATTCTCATCCGGAACGATCCCAATGGTGCATCCTGGATCTTTCTCATCCTCTGTCTGGCTTTTGGCGGGGATACTTCGGCCTATTACGTGGGGACCTATTTGGGCCGCCACAAGCTGTGTCCGGCCGTCAGCCCCAAGAAGACCATCGAGGGCGCTCTGGGCGGGTTAGGCGGAAGCCTCCTGGTCGCCTCTTTGGCCAAGGCATGGTTAATTCCGTCGTTGTCCTGGGTGGTGGCCATTCCGTTTTTTGTGATCGCCGCTTCCGCCGGTCAGATGGGCGACCTGTTCGAGTCTGCCATCAAACGATCGGCCGGGGTCAAAGATTCCGGAGCATTGCTGCCCGGGCACGGAGGTATCCTGGATCGCATTGACGGGTTATTGTTTGTGGCGCCGGTTACCTATCTCTTCAAATTCTACCTGACAGGATGAACGTGATGAAACGACTGACCGTACTTGGTTCCACCGGCTCCATTGGCCGAAACACCCTCCACATTGTGGGCATGTTTCCGGATCGATTTCAAATCAAGGCCCTTGCGGCAAAGTCCCGGATTGATCTGCTGGCGGAGCAGGTGCATCAGTTTCGGCCGGAGACGGTCGTGGTGTACGACGCGACCATTGCGGACGAGTTAAAGACACTCCTGAACGGGTCGGTGCGGGTGGACATCCTGCATGGTCCGGACGGGTATGAAGCGGCCGCCGCCCGCCCGGACGTCGACATGGTCGTCGCCGCCATGATGGGCGCCGCCGGTCTGAAACCGACCCTGGCCGCTATAAACAGCGGAAAAGATATCGCTTTGGCCAACAAGGAAACCCTGGTCATGGCCGGCGATATCGTCATGGAAGCCGCCCGGGCACAACAGGTCCGCATTCTGCCGGTGGATAGTGAACACAGCGCCATTTTCCAATGTCTGTCCGGACAGCGGAAACAGGACCTGGACAGGATCCTGTTAACGGCCTCCGGTGGGCCCTTCCGACGAACTCCCCCGGAGGAACTGGCCCTTGTCACTCCCGAGCGGGCCCTGGATCATCCAAACTGGTCCATGGGCAATAAAATAACAATAGATTCAGCAACTTTAATGAATAAAGGTTTAGAAGTACTTGAAGCAAAATCACTCTTTGATGTGGAAACCGACCAGATCGAAGTGGTGGTCCATCACCAGAGCATTATCCATTCCATGGTGGCGTATACGGATGGTTCCGTGATTGCCCAACTCGGTGTGCCGGACATGAAAGGGGCGATCGCCTATGCGTTGTCATATCCGGAACGCATGCCGATTCAACAGCCGCTGCCCGATTTCACCGGTGGCCCCGATCTGACCTTTGAGTCTCCGGATCTGGATCGTTTCCCCTGCCTGGCATTGGCCTTCGAAGCATGTCGGACCGGCAAAACACTACCGGCCGTCCTCAATGCCGCCAACGAGGTCATGGTGGAAGCGTTCCTAAACGGCCGCATCGGCTTTTTGCAGATTCCCCAGATCATCCGAACAGTGATGGCTGCCCATACCCCCGCAACCGATCCGACGCTCCAGCAGATTCTCGACGCTGACCAGTGGGCTCGAGAGGAAGCCGGAAGATACCTGACCGATTAGTCCGAATGTAAAGTCCTGCGGTTTGACAACTGGTAAAGAATTGCTAAAATATAGCCCTGATCTGAGGCATTCGGCAGGGGTTGTTTCTTTTAATCTAGCGGCATAGCCGCGTTTCATAAAATCGGGAACCGATTTTATATGAATACGATACTGGCATTTCTCCTTGTCCTTGGACCGCTGATCTTCTTCCATGAACTCGGACACTTTATTGTGGCTCGGATCTTCGGAGTGGGAGTTGAGAAATTTTCACTGGGCTTTGGCCCGCGTCTGTTTGGGAAAAAGGTCGGAAGGACCGATTATCGGGTGTCTGCCATTCCCCTGGGGGGCTATGTGAAGATGGTCGGCGAAGAGCCCGACGCGGACATTGCCGCTGAAGACGTTAGCGTCTCCTTTACACATAAACCCGTACTTCAACGGATTCTCATCGTAGCCGCCGGACCTTTTTTCAACGTGGTGCTGGCGGTGTTGCTGTTCTACCTCATATTCCTGTTCTCCGGCACGTACATCCTGAAACCCACCATCGGCAAAGTCGGCGAAAACACCCCGGCCCAGGAAGCCGGAATCAAGGCAGGGGATCTGGTGGTGGCCATCGACGATCATCCCGTGGAAACCTGGTATGATATGGCCGATCTGATTTCGGCCAGCGAGGGAAACCCGCTGACGTTGACCGTGGAGCGGGATGAGATCCTACTGAACATGACACTCAGGCCGGCCCTCAAACAAATCAAAAACGATTTCGGGGAGGTCGCTGAGCGGTATGTCATCGGGATCGAAGCGGCCCGTGAATTGACCCACAAGCGACTGGGTCCAATTGAGGCCGTCGGTGAGGCCCTGGTCCAGAGCTATAAAGTCACCGAGATGACCATCATCGTGGTGGGCAAGATTTTTCAGGGTAAGATCTCTCCGAAAACCCTCGGCGGACCGATCATGATCGCCCACATGGCCGGGGAACAGGCGAAAGCGGGCGTGGTGAACCTCGTATTTCTGATTGCCCTGATCAGTATCAACCTGGCCATCCTGAATATCCTTCCGATTCCTGTTCTCGATGGCGGTCACCTGCTGTTTTTCTCCATCGAACTGCTCATCGGCAGACCGGTAAACATGCGGGCACGCGAAATTGCCCAGCAGGCCGGGTTATTCATCCTCCTGCTTTTAATGGTATACGTCTTCTACAACGACATTCTGCGCTGGTTTGCCGGCGATCCGACGGGGTTGGGAAGCCTATCCGGAAAATAACGTCCGTTCGCCCGTGTGCCCGTTGTCCCGTGGGCCCGTCCGCCCGGTAGCCGGTTTGCCCGCTTGCCGGTGTCTAGTGCATGAGTCATGTGCCGCCAACCGCGGCGTCATTCATTTCGATATTTTGGATTTTAGATTTTGGAATTTGGATTGGTGGTGTCCCTTCGCTCCGTCATTCAGGGATGTGGCTGCAATGTTTAATACTTACCTAATTTTTCACCTTTCAGCTTGAAGCTTTCAACTCATCATCAAATCCAAAATCCGCAATCCGCATTCCAAAATCCATACATCCCGTTTACCCTCGCTACTAATCGTGTTATAGAAGCCCGCATCATTGACCCCGTTCCCCGCAAAAAGTGCAATTTACTCTGCCCTAACATCGGGCCCACGGGCCCATGGGCAGACGGGCGAACCCAGTACCTAATTGATGAGTGCCAGCACATCGATAACACTATCTTGTGCCACGACATCGATAACAGTCATCGTAATTTATAATCGAAACCATCAACCTGGTCATTGCCCAGGAAGATATTGAGTTTCTGTTCTTTGACATCGACAGTAGCCACCACATACTCGTACTGTAGCTCGGGAGCGAGTAAAAAAGTCTCTCCGAAAACACTGAGTTTTCGATCGCTACGGATGAAGCGGACTAAATGGT
>Ga0209363_1000260_pt1 | contig 19023 bp, 4 predicted proteins | sample WorMetexBAHAMAS3_FD_187385 | JGI IMG/M metagenome (GOLD analysis project Ga0209363, IMG submission 187385) | Marine gutless worms symbiont microbial communities from Max Planck institute for Marine Microbiology, Germany - Inanidrilus exumae... | ecosystem: Host-associated > Annelida > Digestive... | reverse complement strand
TAAGTAAATGGCTTGTATAGCACCAAGGTCTTTAGAAGAATCAGGGCGCATAGACGAAGATATTCTAGGCAAGATGGGCAGCCGAAAGGGGATGGGCCGACTGAAAATAAAACGTCTTTAGATGACTCTGAAAGTGGGAAGTGATTTAGTTTCACGAATACTGACAGGTAATGAATTCCAAACTCTTGGAGCAGAAAACCGAAAAGCACGAGATCCAAATGTTAATTTATGGCGGGGACTAAGAGCTGATGAGAACTGGATGAGTAATAGGTAATGAGCTTTTAGATTAACAGTAGCTAGTATTTGTGGCAACAGTCTTACGTCTTGCTGGCCAAACTGTACATAGAAAAAACATAACTGGTGCCATAAATGAAAACATTTGACGAATCCAAAATTCTGGGATAGGGCGTTTTTGGTAATTGTATTATTGATGGGCTGTGTCACAGCTTTACCATAGTATGCTGCTATTATTGGCTATATTATTCACAGTTTTGCATTAATATTCCCTTTTTGACTTTGGAAGTCAAGATGCAGATTACCCTGATATACTGAACCATACAGTTTTTATACAAGGCCTACCCCTTCCAAGTCTCAGGAAAATTAAATTTCATCCATAACGTGTTGACTATTTCTGGTCACAGACAGAGGCTTTCAGAGATAATTAATCTTTGCAGTGTCTTCAAACGCCCTCGGCATACGTCACACTGACCACTTTTGCGGCATTTTTAGTGAACCATAAATTATACTGCTGTTACTCGTATATACAGTGTTAAATTCAGCTTAATTTAAGCTTAAATTAGGCTCTTAATTTCTGCTTTTTAATGTGCTAACGGTTCAGCTTCCACGGTCAGCCATCCCACCCGGTGCTGAGCTGTTTTCCCTCATGTGACCGTAAACTTTCGTCGGTGACCTTGACCTCCGAACTTGACATTCGGACTTGATCTGGATAGTGTCAGATGAACCAGCATGGCAAATATTTAGGTCATTTAGTTCTAAAATTATCGTTCAGACACACAGCCAGACAGACACACTGGACTGAATGCTGTACTTGGACCACTAAAGGCTGTTGTTTTGCAATGCTCAAATGCAGTCTGTTGCTGTTGCTGTTACTCTTATATACAGTGTTAAATTCAGCTTAATTTAAGCTTAAATTCAGCTTTTAATTTCTGCTTTTTAATGTGCTAACGGTTCAGCTTCCACGGTCAGCCATCCCAGCAGGTGCGGAGCTGTTTTCTCTCTTGTGACCCTAAACCTTCACCAGTGACCTTGACCTTCGAACTTGACATTTAGACTTGATATGGATAGTGTCAGATGAACCAGCATGGCAAATATTTAGGCCATTTAGTTCTAAAATTATCGTTCAGACAGACACACTGGACTGAATGCTGTATTTGGACCACTAAAGGCTGTTGTTCAATGCTCAAATGCAGTCTGTTGGTGATTGTTGTTAACAGCATATGAGGAGATATGATTCATGAGTCAAGCAATTGTCAAGGACTTGTATTATGTCGTCTGTATCCTGTCAGCAGTTTGCAGCACAGAATGTAACAGAAATGAACTCAGCACTCTCGGATGTGCCACTTTGTCAGAGTACTACAGTAATAACTTCAGAGAAACTTTATGATATTGGAACTGGCAGCAAAGCACATAAAATATTGCAGTATGGTTCTCGACATACCATCCAAAACACTGGTTGGACAACCCGACTTTCTTGTGATACATCTCCAAGAAGGAATGTGGTATCCAGTGCAAAGAAACTACCGCTTCCACATACGTCTGGTAAAAACCTTAAACCACTCTTTCCTCATTTACCTTTTATCTCAATCACTAAGCCTACTGTCTTGAACCTTCAGTCGCCTCCTTCTGTCGCTGGTACTGTGGCTGGTCCGAGGGCAGTTCATATGCTCGGCAGTACTGACAATCAGTCTGTTGGACTTTATTCGACTTCATCATCCATAGCGCAATGCACAGTCACATCTCGTAGTTTGCTACAAACGATTCTTCCTCGGCCATATAACAGTGTCAGTGCTGTGACCGGTCCTTCTCTGCTGAATCATGCGGTACTGACGATGCCTACTGTTGCTACTCACACTAGTGGTAAACCACCCACTGTTTGTTTTATACCCATATCTTCAGTGATATGTGCGCCTATTTCTGGTTTGCCGACAGATGTGCATAAGATGGAAAACATGCCTGGTACATTTCCATTGGCACCAGGACCTACCAGTTTAGTCGGAATTCACAGACTTAATTTGGAGCCACTGTTGACACAGTCATGTGCTGCAAGTGGAAGTAAGACTGTCGTAACAAACGCAACCACGAAACCACTTTCATCAGGCTCTATGTCACCCAAGGAATTGATAACTTGGACACCTGATGGTCAAGCCTCAGGTGTGAGGATGCTAAATGTAAAAGTGCATATAGACCATGGCCACATAACAGAAGTTAAAGAATTGCCACAAAAACATCATGAGCTTGAATTTGCTCCTGGCGTGAATGCAGTGCATTTGGATGCCGCTGTTTTGACCCCTACTATGGTTTCTGGTGCGGCAGGTGCCAGCCAGACATATTTGGATCATGTTGATACCAATGGGGCACAGTTTGCTTATCATGATTTGATTGATGGCAAACGCATCAGAATAGCTAGGGACACAAATGGACAGAGACATGCTCCGTTTTTTCTTATACAAAACGATGATGAATCATGTTCATTCGAAGAACGTACTGTGGAATTAAGGACCAGAACCAATATACAACGACAGGTGGTTCCTGATGAGGCTGATGTATCTGAAGTTGGGACTATATTCACCTACGAACCTCTTTTTGTCAGTGAGCAAACACTGCTTCCAGTGCCTAGGAAAAAGATGCCATATGACTCCACTGTTAGTTTGTCTGAGGATGAATCAAACTATTATTACAGGTGCTACCTGTGCTCATATGTCAGTGATGATCATGTGAAAGTGTGTAGACACTGGGTCAATGATCACTTGACAGAACTACCATATCGCTGCCCGTATTGTGATCGCACATTTTTCACAAGTACAAAAGCACAGGTGCATGTCAAGCGCCAGCATAACGGTAATGGACTAACAACAGTAGGATTCCAGCGATCCAGTTGTTTTGCGAACACCTTGTCATATGAGGTTGGAGAAACTGATAGCAATGAAGATAGTGATTCTGATAAAGGGGAAGAAGACGAGATAGTTCTTGAACGTAGCAGCCTGCAATCTTTGCCACGAACAAACTCCATGTTTGGATGTCATAAATGCCGTTTTAAGACAAGATCATTAGTTGAAATGCGTGGTCATGTGAAGTTTGTTCATGGACACAGTCAACTGAAGCTTGTTCAGTCATGTGATAAAGATCAACAAAAAGTGCAAAGCAGTAATAAACAGTCATTTGGCGGCAGTCGTTTACTGCGAGCTGAGATTGCGTGGTCTAACATCTCAGAGAAGCTGGTGGTCAATGGTGAATGCCGGTATCAGTGTCGTTGGTGTGCTTTCCAAGGAAAAGACACTTCAGTGATCTCGTTGCATGTTCTGCAAGAGCATAACTGGCCAGCAGCTGTGCTGTGTCCATATTGTTCTTGCAACATATTGCTAACAGAAGTTGATCGCCATTCCACAACTGTCTCATGCTCTTCTTGCAAAGCCAAGATATTGCTTGTACCAAGCAGCGATAATTCAGCTTCACTAGAGTCACAAGATGTAATTTTGGTGTGCAACATATGTGCATTTAAAACACGAGGCAGAAGCCACATGTTTATGCATATTAAATACAACCATACAAAATGTCGCCCATACACCTGTGTCTACTGCAATTATGTTGCGGTCGAGCGTGCACAGGTTAAGTCACACATTGTTAGTCACCATCCCAACCAGTCTGTTATAGTCAAAGAACGCAGTGAAGCCCATGGCCAGTTCCGTCATATGATCAACAGTCTGTTTCCGAAGCTCGTGTCAATCCAGACTAGTGAGGATGCTGGATTGCCACTGAATGCAGACGTTGATGGTGCCGATCCTGACAACATCGAGCCCATGCTGTCCGCTGATGTTGATGGTTTATTTTTCACGTGTGAGGCGTGCAAGCTTGAAACGTCAAGCCTTGCTCACCTGATTCGTCACCACCACCAGCACCATTTTCATAAAAGCATGTTGGCTGCCAATGCTGCTATTATTCCTACAAAACCGAATGAAACTGCATCACTTCCTGGTGAACATTTTAAATGCAAAGTCTGTGGTTACTGCTGTCTGGATCGATCCAGTATGTCACGCCACGTGAAGTATATGCATATCACGGCACGACCTCACAGCTGCATGTACTGTTCTTATAACAATGTTGAGAAGACTAAAGTCCGTCTGCATGTAATGGCACATCATCCTAGCCGACAGAAGACTGTTCTCACTGATTACAAGGTTCTTGATGAAATATCTCGGCAAGCGAAGTATTTCTACATTCGGATGGATAGCAAAGGTTTGCACTGTTTTCTAACATTTAACTACTTTCCATTTAATGGCTGTTTCTGCACGTGAACTTGGGTCAGCCAGTTCCCTTTCAGGTCCTCATCCTTTACCTGTTACAGAAGTGAACCTCAGGGGATTTGTCGAGCAGGGTCTTTTAAAGGGCCCAATATCCTTCCTGCCACCCAGCTGTCAGTGTCAAAGCACTGAAAGGGACACAAAGTACTAGCTATAATCAGTGGCTTGGCCTCAGGCACCAAGGTGCCTGATGGAAGGGGCGTTGCTGCCTTTACACCAGCTCTCCAACACCAGTACTACATTAATTGAATTAGTAAAAAAGGTAAAGGCTTCCCATACTCGTTACTGAGCGTTGGGTCTGTACAGCTGATCCCGGTGTACAGGCAGTCAGCCCGCAGGTGACTATAAGTCATCCACCCAGCAATCGGCTGCCATTACTTTCCGCCAGGCCTGCGGTTACCTTCCCAGCCGCAGAGCATCACTGCCCACTGCTTGGTGACAGAGGCACATAGGTATGAACAACTTGCCCAAGGTTGTTATGCAGCTTTGCCCTGGGTAGTATTTGAACCCATGTTGATCGCAAGTCCAACGTTCTACCAGTTGCACCATCGCGCCATCTATAATTTAATTAGTAGTAAGACAATTATTCACCAGCCACACATTTCATTAGTTATTAAAGTGTTAAAGTAAACAATAAAGTAAAACCTGCAGATTCCTTTGACATTTTGTTTACGACACTACTCTAAGGTGCACTTGTTAATGAGGAATCCCACACTTTATCTGCCATCCACGTGTTTAATCCACAAATGGAATGAGCCATATCTGCCTTTACTTTCAAGCCACACAGCATCACTGCACGTTGGTGGTACTGAATGCCCATCCCATTGAGGATAGGAGGCTGAGTTGGCATGGCTGGGTGGTTACATACCGAGACATTCTACCACAAATGGTCACCCGTCTCAGTACTAACCTTTCTCATGTAGGGTAACTCTGTTGATGCACACAGTGTTGTTACCACTAAAACCATTGCCATACAAAGGTCAAGCATTGTATAGTTGCATGTATGATAATGTATATAAAGAAAGAAATATATTAATTTTGTCAGGTGTGCAATGTGTTCATTATTTTGAAGATATGAAATTTGGTATACCACTTCCATATCTTTAGGCAGTCTATATTTTAGATCATTCTCTGTGTTATGATACTTACTGAACTAATCTTGTTCATACATGTGCAATACCATAGACTGTGCACCAAATGATGAATTTTAGTGAAACCTCACTATTATGTAAACTGTCTCTATTTGAAGAGCCATTTTCTGTATGAACCTGGGTTAGCTGATATCCCCTCGCTTTTCTTCCTGCACTTGTTGTGGATAGAACCTTTTGGAATTAAGTGCCATGGACTTTTTCTGGGTTGGATGTCCTTCATGTCGTCCAACTAGCAGTGTTTAGTCACCGAAGGAAGCAAAATGCACGGACCCCACCAATGGTCTGGCCTCATCGTTTCTCGGTCAACCGCTGGACTCCTAACAGAATGGGCATTGCTGCTTTTAAGCCTGGTGTCTGATGCATTACGTAAACTTCCTGAAACAAGTGACACCGTCCACAGTGTGCACTGAAATCGCTAGATGTTTGCTCAATAGAATGACAGAACAAGTGTGCTGGACTCTTGACTAATTTTTAGAAAAAATTAATCAAGTGTCTAAAGTAGTTTGGAAAAAGGCAGCATCGCTGTCGTTCCATTCTTATGGCGGCGAATAGATTCCTCCATTCTTGACCCCCATTTGATACATAGTTTCTTGGATATACATGAGTCAGCTCCAATTGGCATCTTGGTTAGTTCAGCCTTTATTGCGACGTCCATAGCAATAGGGTGCATGCTATGCAGCCTAAACGTTAAAATGTTGTATATTTTATGAAGATTAATAAAATATCAAAAATTTATCATGATTGACAGTCACTGTTGCATCCAGTATCTCAGCTGCTTCACACAAAATGAGCTGATATCTCGATTTTTAATGAAACTGATGAAACACTTTTAAAATCAGATATAATTTATCTCGAGTATTTCTGCAATTGCAAATAATGCATTGATAGAAATTGTGATTTTTCAGTTATTAAAACTTTAGTAGCAATAACTATCAGTTCTCCATATTTTAAAATAAACATTTTTCCGTTGTTATCAGTGTGGCGAGTTTGATATTATAGTGGTTTTGAACTGGCAGTGTCTTTCTGGATACAACGTAACGTACTCACTTATTGAGTTGCACGTGACTGTCGTTGAGAGAATTTGAATGAGGAACATGCCGTTACTGTATTTGTTTTAGGTCAAATAGTGGACGAGAATAGCAGCATTGTGAACAAGACTAGTATTAGTCCCCTTGACAGACCTACACCATCACCAGAAAGTAGTGATAGTGAACTGTCTGAAGATCTGTTAGCAGATGAACAGTCTAAACATCATGATGTGCACATGAATGATGACGACTCATTATTGGTCAAAAATGAAGAAAGTATGGGTGACGATGATGATGCTGACATTGATTTTTATCCCAGGCGAAATGCAGTAGATTCTTCATCAAATTCTGTCATTACAGGGGATCATAACTATGCTCAACTATTGGCTGCAGACAACCAAATAGCTGCTATTACTGCACGTCATGGCAGTGTCATTATAAAACAAGAACCACTTGTTTTTGACTACGATGATAGAGAATCTGGCCAGGTCGGTGCTGAATTTGGTAGCAAAGATGCTCAGCTGAAGAATGACAGCCTTTCTGAAGTGAAAATAGAAGCCACTGATGACTACTTTTCCACTGCAGTCGATTCACTTGATTTGTCTGGGACATCTGATAGTGAGAGCAATGATCTAAGTGACTCTGAAAAGTTCGACATGTTTAATGGTGAGTGTTCCAGTGACAGTGAATTATCTTTTGACACGGACGAGCCACTAAGAAAGAAGGTACGAGTTGCTTTTGGAGTGGACCCAACTGCAGAAGACTCGACAACACTAGGATCGTTGATTGTTGACTCTGATGTATGGGAAGATCCAAAAATGCACATGACACCTGTCGTTGAACTTGAAGACATACTACAGATAATTCTTGCATGGCAGCAGAATGTTGGTGAAACTGACGACATTATGTGATGATCATTTTTTGATGACATTTGTTGACCAAAAACAATGAATTGTTGGTAGTTAGCAAGTGATGTTGACAGGAGACAACTGTGGTTAATTAAATTAATTATAGATGCGGTAGCTTATACCATGATGTAGCATTTATAGTAAATAAATGATTTTGCATTATGAACCCAGGTCACAGCTGATAAGCTTATGCACAAAAATCCCCCTAACAATTCGTGTGCCAGTTCACAGGTTGTTATGCCTTCGCTTGAACAATCTTGGTGAAACGAACAGGGAATATTCAGTAGTCTCTACTGATGACCTGACTTTATATTGGAGGTCAAAGGTCAAGGTCATAGCAGACCATTGAGATGGTGAAGGTATCCACATCGACGCTAGGGTGCTGAAGAACATCTTCTAGTTACTCGTAATTTTTAGGTCGACACTTCGACAGAGTCAAAGAGTCGACCTAATTAAGCCTGTCTCAAATGTCCGTCTGTCCGTACACAAAAAGTTTCTTTGATTTAAATAATATAGGGCATGTATATAGACGTCGATGACCGATGCACAACGGTATGCACTATGACCCGATCCAAGGTCAAGGTCACAAGCCCTTCAAAGATGGAAATTTGGCCATTATCAAAAGCTGTCTCCTCTGCCATTTACAATGTGAGTTGACAACTAACTGACCACGGATTCTTAAACTAGGGCACAATATCTAAATTTGATTGGGCCGGATTTATGATATTTGGCCTAGTTTTTGTGTCACGTGACTTTGAAGTTAGCACGGTCCGTCCGTTGCGAAGAGTCAGCACTGAGCTGGACTGACTGTGGGCCCCATGGCCTGACTTTTCAGACAAAAATTCATATCTAACTACACATACATTAATTGGACACGAGTGCTACTTCAAGATGATATTAGGTGTGATATAGTTTGCTCATTTGCTATCCCAACAAGTTAGTTTCACTAGAGTGGTGTTATTTCTTCTTTTCGAGTAAAAGCAACTAGCTAATAGAGTAGTCGAGATTACACAGTCCAACAATTTCTGTGACCTTAAGCTTGTGTTAGCATATTTATGAAGGAAGCAAAATTAGCAAAGTTTATGTAAAACATTGTTAATGCTTTGCAGCTGCTCTGTAATATATGGATCATAAAATATTTTGAAATAAAATACTGTGATTATAATGTATCATGTGTCATAGAAGTGATTATAGACTAAAGTACAAAAATATGTTCACATTATGTTGTCATATTACATCATCTGTTTGATTTGCTGTTTTAAAAATTTGGTTTGCAGACATTAAATTACTGATAAGTGCCTTCATAGTAGAATGCTTTGATGTATGTTTATGGCAAGCTGTTGATGGGTCTATTTAGAAATATAGCCATGTTAATCTGTTACTGTTGAAGCTGTTATTTTGATGTCTACTGTAGTAAAACTTGATGCAGTGTAACACATTCTAATGCACACAGCTGCTGACAATACTCTGAAACACTATATTTTCGCTGCACCTTAATTTTGCGATTTTCTTACAAAATATAGGTGTTTTACATTAAGCATATGTTCATTAGCATCTTTCACTGTGGATACGGATAACATTAAACGCCATTATTACGCCCATCTTGAAGGTGCATATTATGAACACCTCTAGCATGGTGAGTGGCACTATCCATAAATGTTGTTGACTCTCCAATTTGAGTATGTTTTTTTGCATTTTTTCCAAACGTGGTCCAAATGATTATAGGCATAATATATCAATCATGTCTGATGACCGCCAGATTCAACCATACTTACCCCAAATCCTCAAAATTTGCCTCCCAAATGGACTTTTTGATATACCATTTTTATCTTTGGAATTGATGAATGCTGGCATCCAAATTTGGCCCAGGCTGATTATATCAGTTGGTAGGCAATGGCTTATAAACTATGACCAAAAGGGCATGGTCAGGTTCATGCAAACTCTTACAATTTTGTAACCCATCTATATCTGTGGACTGGGTGAAGAACTTGTAATATCATGGCAGTTGGTCAGCATATTGACCATACCACGTACAAGCTGGTGAATGATTAACCCTAAAGGATCACGTGAGCTCTATAACTGTTGTGACTGAATGACTATATTTTATAATGTATGAAGCTAGGCATTCTAATTCGGCATGCAGACTGACTGCCAACAGATGATAAATTATCTCAAAAAAGGGAACACGACCATGGTCAAGGTCACTGGCATATTGTCCAACAGGTATATCGTGCTCTGCTCGTTGTCTGTAGTACACAAATACACGTGGTGGTTCTGACAAATACATGTATTTCTAATGGCAGCAGCTTGCTTTGTGGTAATGCGCCAGTTTTGATTTTTAAAAGCTGCTGTAATTCCAACCCACTTAGAACTCAGAAGGCTGCTGGCTTTATTTGTACAGTCATAGTGTTCTAGGTTTCACCCAACCAACAGTTTAAAAACACTGAATTACAGAAACATGTAAAATGTGAGCAACACCCTATGCAGTTATCATACGGAAAGGCACATGGAAAATGAAGACAGCAAGAATTGTTGTCAAGAACAAGCTCTCTGTTGTTAGACATATCAGTCTCCATACACAGCATGGCTGACTACGTGGTGCCACCTAGCAGCATCTTTGTATTAAACGCCACTGATACGTAAGCTGACAGTCTGCATTGCTAGTTCACATAGGATTGTTTCATATGGTATAGGGAAAACAGGAGAATTATCAGTACCAGCACCACCATCTGCATTTTGACTACCTTTCCATATGAATTCGGCTTAGCCGGCTCCCCCGTGGTTTTCTTCCTCCACTTGTTCTGGAAGAAATCTATTGTGGATATGTGGCACAGGTTTGCAAGGGCTGGATACTGTTCCTGTCACCCAGATAATGGTGTCAAAGCACCAGACGAAACAGAACACTAACTAGTGTCACTCGCCCACCACAGAAATCCGGATGGAAGAGGTGTTGCTCCATTTGCACCGGATCTCTGATGCCATTCAGTGGTTGAACTAAGAAAAAGTAGTGTGGTGACAGCGCCGAGACTTCGATGCCTTGTATTATGTGGGGGTCCACAACCGCAGTGGGGTAAATTCCCCATTACCCCAGTAATTCTAGCACTGATGCTATCACACGTATGCAGCATGCAAACTGTCACATGACATGTTGCTGTTCTCAGGTACATGGCGGCATTTGCAACAGTCAACACTGGAAAAACTGACAGTGTTGAGTTTTAACCGGTCTGCAAATTATTGTCTAAATTCATAATCCAACTAGCTTCTTTGACTCTTCAACTTGTGTTTGTAACGCATCACTTGCATAACGTTCGAGTAATTCTTGTTTTTTCCGCTGTACTAGTGCCTCTTCAACCTGTATGAAAAAACAGCACATCAAATAACAAGAAGCATAGCTGTTGCAGACAGATATCGCATGGCATTCTGTATCACTACTTAATTCTTCAACGTTAGTTCGATACCCTATAACGGTTGACAACTACAGTATCTGAAATTCTTTTTCCTACCTGTGACAGCATGCAGTGAAGTGCTGTAGATTAAGTTGTGCATTTCGTAATGACAACTTGTGAAGGTCATACTCATTGCAAATTACAAAATTGTGGATAAGGTTATTTGGGAGTGTCTTTTTCCCTAATCTGAAAGTGCTAGATGCTGTCAGTGATGGCAAGCAGGCTGTGAGTCACCGACATTCTAATTAAGTAGTGTAAAAATATTCAATTTTTCTCTTTACACCTCAGCACTGAAAAAATGTGCACAGATTTTGGCAATTAAATTGAAAGCTACATGGAAGATACAGTGTTACACTTCTGCACCATACTTGTTCAATGTTTCAACGTATAAGATATGTCACTTTGAGATTCTACCGAAACCAAATTTATGCTGGTTTAAACTGGCCTACATAATCGGAATTTAATCAGGTTTGGCTTAAGAAAACGATAGTGGGCTACCATGCGGCTGAAAAGATGAACACTATTTTTAATTCATACTTACGCAGTCCAAGTGTGTGACAGACAGAATTGCAAATCGTTTGCATACAATTGGCTAGACATTCTCTGAGTATACACCAGCTAATCACAGCATGAATACACACAGCTGTCACTGGTCCAAGAAAACTGAAGACGGCTGTCGCGGAGTTATCACTGCAGATAATGGACAGAGAACAGCTTAACAGAACCTTTATAGTGAAGTGAAGATGCAATAGTCTGGCCACAGTCTATAGGTAGTCACTGCTAGTGTGTACACAAATTTACCTCTTTCTGAGATGGGACAGGTACATGAGCAACGTATGTGTGGCTGGTTATGGTACTTTCAACCATTTCACTCATTGCTAGCTCCTCTTCAGCCTGAAAACAATGACATCAGGTAAACAAACATGTAACATACACCTAGCTGTGACTTCTGCAGCATGGTAATGCAATGGTTAGGGTTGTCTGACTCATAACTGACAGTCATAACCTCCGTGTCAGTATGTAACAATCTCAGGCATGTTGCAGTTATGACAACATAAAACTATAGAGGTGGCAAAAAATTAAATTCTACTTTAAATTATAGTATAATGGAGTTTATTTCTGTAAGATTCGTGGCTGATATCGAAGTTTAACAAGCGACACTCATCAGCTACTGTATACATAGAAAAGTCACAGAACACACACAGCAGATGACTATGAAAGTGATACTGACTACTACTGACCTCTTCTTGAACTTCATATATGCTGTCAATGTCGGAGTCGGAAGTGCCTTCTGTAGCTGTTATTTCACCGCGCAATATTGCCTCCTTTCTGTCTTTCCATTCTGCGACTTTCTGAGCCCTTGCTGAAACCACATCAAAAAATAAATAAGAAAATTTTAACTGAATATCAATAAAAAATATTAGTTGAAAATTTAACATTCAGCAACAATGTGGGTACCAGTGTGAAAAACCTGTGTTATTTGTTCCCAAAGTTCACTTCCAAAACTAGTGGAAGAAGAAGATTGATGAAAATCAGCTAACTACATTCACCTGAAAAATTTCTGTCAAAATGGGAGAAAGTAATAGACAACATTGTTGAAACTATTTACCATTTTCTTCTGCTTCTTTCTCCAATGGCAGCAATCTCCCATCATCTTCATCTCGGTAACCATAGTAGTCAGCATCAATGTCTTTCATCAGTTCGGCTCGAGTTTTCCGTGGTGGTTTCGGTGCTGTTAGAAACACAACATAAGTTCTGGAGAACAGTGTAATGTCATGTTTTAAACGTTTAATACCCAGTCAACTTTCCATTTGAATCACAACTACTTAACCTGGTTCCATCGCCTATTCTATTCTTCTTACTTGCACAAAAAGCATCAGAAGCATGATCATATGCAGCAGGGAGCCGATGACTCCAGCCTCAACTAATGATGAAAACTGCCAAGAGTGTCTCAGTTGAATTTTCAAGGCCCAACTTGCCTCAGGTTGTACTGTATTTTAAAAATTTACTCATAAGAATGCTAGGTGATCTCTTACTCTCCAATCCATGTCACAGACACTAGTATGTGCCAATATTAGGGATTACAATGACAACAGCCATTACACAGGTTGACCTGTGTTACCAGTATCTTAAGTTAAGAACTGGAGGAATTTGTTGCAGCAAAGTTTTGCTGCCCAAATGCCCTTGCTGATGGCAGCTAGCACATTCAGACAGGGCAGAAGGTGCTAGAGTTCTCAACAACATATCCATACTGTGCAAATATTTGTGGATGACCAGTGAAAATCAGAGCACAAACTGATGCCAAGATATTTCACTGGTCCTTTCAGTTGGTTGCATGGCACAGTGGTAGAACGTTGGTCTTTGGCCGGCGAACTTTCCCTGTCCTGCGTTCGACCTTTAGCTGACTGGTGACCATTCATGTGGGTAAACCGTCCGTTATAGGTCAGGCCAACTCAGCCTTTCATCCCTTCGGGGTCGATAAATGAATAGTACGCTGTAACTGGATGTCAGTTAGGGGTGGCACCATCTGGTGAATGCTTACAAAGGAAAGGCAGGCATGGTGTAATTTGCAGGTAAAACTGTGTGATCCATGTCTGAGCGCTTTGAGACTATGCACAGTGTAAATGGCGCTCTATAAATACTCTTCCTTTCCTTTTCCTTTTTAAAAAGAGCCTACATCATGAAGTAGCACAGAAATAACAAATTAAACCATTACTCACGTTCTTGTTCAAAAAGTTCGCGGACACCAGGCAAGTCTTTTGCAGCTCCAAAATATCTGATAAAAAAAAGCAGTAATAGATTTAACGAATATGACAGTATAAGAGTTTCAATTCTAAATATGAGCTCGAAACATGGAAGGTTGTCAATAATGTACAAGCTACAGGCTCTAGCCATTGCGAGCACCATAGGCACAAGCTTCGGGTTGGAGCAAAGTTCTAGTATATCCCGACAACAAAAAAAACAACAGAAGCACACAAAAAGCTACAATGAAACAGTCACAAACAGCACTACAACAACACAGTATCAAAAATACACAGAAGCAATAGAAAAGTAATTACATACTTGTAACCTCTATTTCCTGGTACTTCTTTTCCTTCTTGGTCTAACATTTTTGGTCCAATTTTCTGTGTAAAAATAACCAATGAATACAAATAACACAGTACGACACTAAACAAATTCAGTGAATCTCAAGTAAATGTCTATTTAAACCTGTGCATTTATACGAAATATACTAGCATATGTTAACTACCAAATGCGATAATAGTTATATTATTTATAACTTATTTCAAACTGTATGCAACAGTATTTTCATCATTAAAACTGAAAAAAAACAAAGTTGTCTGATATTAAGACACGGCTGATAAAAGTGGAGCATAAGGTAACAAGATGCAGTCACAGATGGCAGACTTCACCCTCGGTGTCCCAACTTGGCAAACTGGACAAAACATACTTTGATTTTGGCCCATTCGTTCCGTTATGTGAAAATATGACGTCAACCACAAAACTGGACGCACATAACGTATTGCATTGCCATTACAGGAGGACCAACCGATGGCCACGGGTAACAAGTACAGAAAAATTGGTGAAATTTGGACACATGGTTTTCAGATATGCAAGCAGACAGACAGACATACATGCTGACCGCAATACTTTGCACCACTACCGGAGGCCAGAAAAGTAAAGATGGTGAGAACTGAATTGAGCATAATCAGAGGATATTAATAGGTTTAATCTGAAAGAAGAAAAGTGATGCACTCAGAGATCTGTTAGGATTTGCACCAGTCAGCCCAGTGATCGAGAAAGGTGGACTCAGACGGTTCGGACATGTTGACAGGACAGATGATACTAACTGGACCAAACGTTGTACAATGATCCAAGCAGGAGTGAGACGGAGGGGACAATTGAGGAAGACATGGTTGGTGGCATGGCATAGCGATAGAACGTCGGTCTATGACTGGCGAACCTTCCCTGTCCTACGCTCGACCTGCAGCTGATTGGTGACCACTTATGTGGGCAAACCGTCTGCTACAAGGTTGGCCGACCAGGCCAACTTAGCCTTTCATCCTTTCGAGGTCGAGAAATGAGTAGTGAGCTGTAATAGAATGTGCGCCACCTCGCTCGGGTGGCGCCATCTGTCACCCAATACTGACTTTCGCCTTTCATACAGCCGCAGGAAATGCTGCCCATTATGTTAGATCAAATTACCCTCTGCCATCAACCAGCACTAGTGATTGCATGACCAAGTGACCGACGACAGTCAATCAATACTGAACAGTCACCAAACAATACAGAAATGCTAACTGCTGATTGTGCATGTCTTGTTGGAAACCATCTGGCCAACTTTAAAACTGCTTTCCGGTTCCAAAAATGAAAACTGGTTAAATGGCAGCTGTTTAACATCCCTAGTTACAGAGCATGTCATTCAAAACTAGTTCAAAGCTCATGCTGAACAAAATCATGCACTCATACCCAATAATCAGGACCACCTAGTTCTTTTATGCGGTCCTGCCAATGACCTTTCTCACGAAGAAGTTTGTTAATTTCATCATTCAGATCACGAATCTTGAACTCTCCAAGACCAGCTGCAAATGCATTGTGAAACTGTAAATTGAAATGTTATCAAGCAACACATTAGGTAGTATTTTGTTATCAAATCTATTGTGCATAGCAAAATAGTATCTTGTTAAATTCTAGCAGTAATAATAATAAGTATGTCAATCCTCATTCTTGGGTTGAAACGCATGCTGCCCCCTAACGAGTCACAGTTAGTATACAGATGGGACAGACAAACAGATGGATGCCAGACAGTTACATTACGTTTTCCACTAGATATGGCCAGCATAACAATGCTGCCAGGAAGGACAGAACTGAACACAACAAAACACAAAGAACCAGCTTCGCATGAAGGCCCAAGTATAACTAAGCAACAAGTATTATCAACAACATTAAGATGCTATAATGTATAAAATGCAAATGCTAGGTTTACCAAAATGCTGTAAATTAAATAATACAAACTAAAACAACAAATGCACCTGAATACATAGGATTATCTTATATAAAGAAACTGTCCATCTCTGTATGTCCTGCTACACTGTAATCATCTGGAAACATTATCACTTAGCTCATCCTCCCTTTACATATTGTTTCACTGGTCAATTATGTGTTTAGCACTTATAAGGCTGGGTTCCCCACAGAAGTCTCTATAGACAAAAATTAGCCCCATACGGGACTGGCAGTCGACTCCTAATTACTGCTAACTTCAAAGTCACGTGACACAAAAACTAGGACAAAAATCAAAAATCCGGCCCAGATAAGCTTGAGGTATTCTGCCCTAATTTAAGAATCCGTGGTCATTTGCCAGCCCCCGTTATAAATGGGAGAGGAGATAGCCTTTGAAAATGGCTGCTTTAAAGGGCTCGTGACCTTGACCTTGCATCGGGTCATACTGCATACCATCATGCATCACTCGTCGACCTCTACCTACATACCAAATTTAATTTAAATCGAAGAAACTTATTGTGGACAGACGGATGTATGTACGGACATACGGACAGACGTACAGACGGGCGGGCAGACATTTGAGCTGACTGTATTAGGTCGACTCGGAGGAGGAGTCGACCTAAAAAGAGCTTTCAGCATTGGTAGACTAGAATTTTTACCAGTCAGACATGCTTCCTAACACCCAACCAACAGCAACTAAGCACTGAAAGGCACTGCACAATGTTACTGTAATTTAGTGAAAGCACCTAAATAATTGTAAAATAGTACAAGTTCAGGAATCCACAGTCAACCACTGCAAGAAGTATTATAATTTACCATTCTGAATCTGTGCAACTTTGCGTGATACTTCTCCAATGATTTGTCGCCGGAATTTTTCAGCTTTCTGAAGATCATCACATTCTGTAGCCAGAAATGGTCGACGTTCCTGCACAAAGGTATGTCAGCAGTGTGGGAGAGTTGACTATACAAACTCCGTTGCAGTCCACTGTATATTAATATGGATGCCAGTCAGTCTACAGGTGCAAGGCAATTTTGAAAAGGTTTGCTGGAATGCTTCCTAAACGTCGTTGTATTGACGCTAAATATGGCACTTTGGTAGAACTCTGTAGTGAGCAACTTTCTGGAGTAGTAAAGTAAAGTAAAGTATACGTCAATTTGTATAGCGCATCGTCGTAACTACCTCTAATCACTCAGACATGTATCACACACTTATACCTGCAAATTACACCATGCCTGCCTTTACTCCCCAGCTGCAGAGTATCACCGCCCTTTGGCTGGTACTCATTTTACCGTCCCACGGAAGGTAGAAGGCTGAGTCAACCTGGGTGGTTGGTTACATACCAAAATAAAGTGCTGCCCCCAAAATTTCTGTGCCCCCTTGGAATTTTTTGTTACCATTGCAGTCAATGGAACCAACAATTTCAAACCTGCATAAAAAGTAAAAATATTTGCTGGACGAATCTGGCTGAAATTTTGACCAAACACGTCATCTTGAGGCAGTATCAACTATTTGCATGTCAATGACTCCTGATATGCGAATCTGTAAAGTTCAAAGCCATAAGCGTCACTGCTGTAAAGCAATATTTCGATGTCCAGTTAAAAAATAAGTTGATGTAAGGTGTTACTTTTCCATGTGAAAGTCACAGCTGGATTTAAGTATTTTTATGGACTGAAGTCGCAAGAGCTGCTCAAGAGATAAGTGCTCTAATGCATGCAGAGATGGCTACAACTTTCTAATAGGAAATTGGGTACAAAAAGTCAAAATATGTGGAGAAAACCAAACTGGAAGTAGTTTTAGTTGCCATTTTAGACTCAAAAAGTGCAAAATAGCATAAAAATGCCCACAAATGACGTCAACATAGACTCCTGCAACTGAAATGCACTTGGTCCAGCGTTTCTACTAAGCTCTGATTCTGTTGTAGAAGAATTGTTTATCTTGCTCTTCCAGCTGGCAATTTGCTGTACAGATAACGTCGTCATTGTCGGCAAATTTGCGTCCTTTCATGAATTCCTTCAGTTTAGAAAATAAGACTGAAAATTTTTGTCAGATACCAACTGTACATTTATAGGCGCTGTGTATGAATTTCCTTACTTTCTTATTTACTTACATTATAGAAGTAAAAAAGGGGAAGAAATCCACGAAATGACGCAAATGGCATGTCAAATGGCTGACTGGAAGAGCAAGATCAACAATTCTTCTACAAGGGAATCTGAGCTTTGTAGAAATGCTGGACCAAGTGCATTTCAGTTTCAGGCGTCTTATGTTGAATAGTGACAAAATATGATGTCGATATCTTCTGACTAACTCTGTCAGTCTACAAACTTTTTGAACACCCCTCATATCAAAATGAAGTACTTCTCAAGGTCTCAGGCTGCAACATCTTTGAAACGGTGCAATTACAAGACTTCAACTGCATAACATGTCATGTGGTTTCTCTGCAACAGCTGAGCTTCTTGTTCAATCTTCATACGTAATTGCTGCCACATTAATCACTAATTTGTAATTCATAAATATTATGTACAATAAACTGTTCTGTTACTCTTAAAATCTGTTCTACAGTCGTTACGTTCGTTCGTTATTGCGGGCAGGAGTCCAGCCTACTCTGGACTCCAGCGCTGAGACCTTTATGTCGGTCCAATGTGCCAGCCCAGGGAGAGGAGGGGAACTGGTAGGTGTGTGCGGTGTATGTGCGAGTTGTGTAGGGTGGAGGAAGACTTGAGTAGGCGTGAGCAGCTTGTCAGGTATTTCTAAGCATGCCCCCTCTGGGCGTGGCCTACTGTCTGGCTAAGCCCGGACTGGCACTTATTCAGCGCCAGCCCTGACCAGCACTTCTTCAGTGCCTAGCCAGTGGGCTTAGCCACATCTATCTGCTTCGGCTCTCACGTCGGCGCGACTGATATCTTGACGCTGCTAATCAAGGCATCAGCAACGGTCACAGTTTATAGAGGAC
>Ga0209363_1000258_pt1 | contig 19033 bp, 11 predicted proteins | sample WorMetexBAHAMAS3_FD_187385 | JGI IMG/M metagenome (GOLD analysis project Ga0209363, IMG submission 187385) | Marine gutless worms symbiont microbial communities from Max Planck institute for Marine Microbiology, Germany - Inanidrilus exumae... | ecosystem: Host-associated > Annelida > Digestive... | reverse complement strand
TAGTTACACTAGTAATTAGGTACTCAGTTCAATCAGCGTAGGCTCTGGCATCTACATGTACCATATCGTCGTAAAACGTTCACGTTTGCTATCTCATCTCCTGATGAGTTCTTGTTAGTATTTTGAAGTACGTACGTGCCATATCGTCGTAAAAAGTTGACGTTTGCTATCTCATCTCCTGATGAGTTCTTGTATATTTTATATACACACTGACGCCTGTTTAGTTTAACCTATTTATTAATGATATATTTGCATCATTATTGGATGAAGGTGTTGGTTGTTAGGTACAACAGACGTATATGGACTTCGTCTTGTATATGCTGACGACATTTTGCTTCTTAGCCCGTCCTTACATGGCCTGCAAGATGATGATGAATGTTTTATGCACTGTGTCTGATCACGTTACATGGGGACGGGGAACATGTGCTGAATTTTGTCAAATTTCAAAATATTTTCACCTTCCTTGGGGTATTCTACGGTCTGGGCTGGATGCCGACTGCATTCCGGGAGATGATTCATCTGCGTTCTGCAGTGAAAGAATGCCTCGTCATCGGTTACTGCAGGACTAAGAACTATGGACAGCGAAGCTTCTCATACTCTGGCCCAACTCTATGGAACTCATTGCCACTGACAGTTCGCGACCCGTCGATGTCACTGCTGCAGTTCTGTGCACGACTAAAGACTGAAATGTTTAGAGCCTACGATTGATCATAGCGCCTACGTGACAGTCTAGGCTGTAAGCTGTTGCGCGAACATAAATTACCATACATACACATACATACATGATTCTAAAGACAGTGTTCGTATCTGATTGGATGGAGGCAGTATAGACCAACGTAGGCCTTTTAATTGAGCCGTGTCCTGCCAAATATCAGACGAGAAAGACTTCTGATTAAGGTGTAGTGAAACGTGGCTCCTTTGGACAGCAGCAACAAATTTATGTGTTGAGGACGTTCGTTTGAAAAACTATGAAGTGCATACGGGAATAAAATCGTTCTTTTCGTATACCAAAACATTGACAGAAATTGACGGGTTCTGTGACTCGAAGCGACTATCTGAGTGAAGCTAAACAGCCGCTGGTTCAGCTGGTTATGAGTATATGACTCTGTTGAATAATGGCAGAATATTATCAGCAGTGATGCTGGCAGTCTGGGCACTTAGAAGGTTTGTTCAACACCAGATTATCTTACTGATAACTTAGAATATAGTGCTGTAGGCCCCTACTTTTTTATTATGGTCTAGCATCAACAAGAGCATTAAGTTCACATATAATTATTTTAATGCATTTTAAAGCACTGTGTCCCATGTCTGTTAACTGATTATGCCGATGGGCGACCATGGATGTGGCAAGACAGACACAACGTGTACTAGGGCTTATTAATAATTCAGCTTGGATGCTGTGCGCGGGTGTGATATGATATTGCTAATCAGGCCCGCAAATTCTTTAAAAATTGTCCGCGTGGCCCTCCGGCCTCCGAACAAAACGGTTAGACACCCTGGTCTATATTGTTGATAGACATAATATTAGAGAAACTGGATGTAAATGTTTGTAATATTGCGGTACAATAAATGGATATGCGCCTGTGTAAACAGTCCAAGCAAAAACCTTAACACACGTCCAGGAAGCTGTAAAGTAACGATATCTGGCTGAAAGGTGTAGGCTCCACTAGCCGGGCGTGTGGCACTATGGAGAACGTGTTCCCAAACAAAGTATAGTTGAATGGCCGTAAATGTTTTCTGTCAATATGAAAGTCACAAAAAGAAACAAGCGAGCAGTTGCATATACGTTAGTGGTCATCCTGTAGGCATAACTGGAACCGTGGCATATAAGTTTAGTAAGGGGATACGTAATCTTCCTGTAATAACTGAAATGGTGCAACTCTTTTCATATCGCTGCACGTGGTGTTTTGTTGAGTATGAATTTCTTAGTTCTTCGGATAATATTTTACCGACGCTTTTTCAAAGTGAGGTCATTGCAAGCGCAGCTATATATAGTGTCCTCCTAAATACATACACCGTTAACTGAAATATTACAACAATCGAAATTTCAGAGCGTTTTGTTGTCAGAAGCTTAACGCTGGATCTGCCTCAACCTCTTTAGTGTCCTCCGCAAAAGTAAAGTGGGTATGCTCACCCCAGATACTCAACTCTGTTTACCCTGTGGCGACGTTACTCAACTCTGTGAACGCTCGGCGTGACATTGTGCGTACTTTGTCATTTTAAAGTACGCACGTGCCACGAAGTTCAGTAACGTCTCCACGGTGTGAACTGGGGTAAGCATGCCCACTCTACTTTTACGGAGGGCATTGATGACGTTGAGGCAGATCCAATAAGTTTACTGAGGTAAAGGGGAAGTAGTCAAACACGAAGTTCGCCGCTTAACTATACGTTGATTCTAAAGTATTCGTTTAATTGAAATTTCCTGTACAATTTTCCGCTCCATGCACCCCACCCTTAATGGAAAATGAGACCCCACCCATCTCTATTCAAATCCACCCCATTTTAGACCTGGTAGAGTTTATAGTTTATCTGGCATGCCCGTATTCTGAAAGTTTATGCTATGATCTACTGTAATTAACCCGTTAAGTGAAAAAGTCCAACGCCATGTCTGCCTATAATTAGTTCTGGGGAGGTAGTGTTTCGTCCTCGAGCTGCTTGAGTTTGCAGACGATGTTGCGGTATTTGTTCAACTTGAGTTTGGTCTGCCAGTGTTTGGCGTATATCTGACGCAGTCGCCCGTTGTCTTCGGCTGTCAATCCACAGAACATCGGATCGCATTCTAGGATCTGCGGCACACCACATCGACAACAAAAAAGTCCACTAGTTAAAAAACCTTGCGTACATATCTCTCTAACGTTCGTCCCGTGCTACACAGAAGGATTAGTCACACGATAACAAGTGTCTAAATTTGGGGTTGCCTTTCATATATTCGTTGCAGATAATCGTAGACATTTCAAAGTTGGTATGTGGGTTGAACATATATAGCAAGTCCCAGCCTACAGATGACAAACCGTCCCTGAAATGGGCGTGGTTACGTCACGTGACCCATTTTTAATTTTTAGTCCCTGGAGATATCTCTGAAACGGTTTAAGCTAGAGACTTCAAATTTGGTGTGTATGTTGATCATAGCACGTCCCAGCTTACGGACGACAAACTGTCACTGAAAGGGGCGTGTTCACTGTCACGTGACCTCTTTCACTTTGGAAAATAAGCGATAGTATCTCGAAAACGGTACAAGATAGCCTTATAGTTTCTATTAAGTTTGAATGGGAAGTCATATGCGCTTTATCGAATGGTTATGTTGCCGATGACCTTGGGTGACCTCTAACCACATTAAACCACCTCAGTTTCTACATTTTGCGTTGCCTTACGCATCTTCGTAATTGTTGATCGTGAAGACTTCAGATTTGATGTAAAGGTTGAATGTGCAAGTCACAGCCTACGGACGACAAACCGTCCCTGATAGGGGCGTGGTCAGGTTATGTGACCCATTAGAAATTTTTGTGGCTCCAAGCATATCACTGGAACGGCTGAACTGAACCCCATAAAGTCATCAAATTTTATACACAGGTAGCCTAATTATCTGAGGTATAGGCTATATCAATTCTATAGCAACAGGATGACATATCACCCACAAAGGGGGCGTGGTTATGGTCACGTGACTGTTACCGTTGACAGATGATCTCGTTTGACGATGCCCTGAAGTTGTCCCTTCTCCACTTGTCGGAACAGTTCATCCTGCATGCGGCAGCGTGCCGCCCGCGGCTTGAAGTAGCTACAGCCGATGTCCTCTATGCGTTCCAGACGGCGTCCGAAGTCCTTGACGAGTTTGAGCTGGTCCTTGAGGTGCCGGTCTTCGCGTCGCTCCAGGCGGGCGATGTAGTGACGGAGTTCGGAAGGAGGGGATGATGAGGATGCTGACTGGCTGTCGTCGACTTTGTCACCTCGCTGCCGTAGCTCATCAACTTCCTGCTGTAGCCGACCCATCTTGTGCGTGTAGTTCGTCTGCATTTCCTCCTTCTTCCGAATCTGATTCGCTGTCAAATTGACCATTGCATCCTGTTTGATTTCTCCTTCAGTACAGGTCAAGTATAATTTGTCGATGTTCTATCTGTATGCATTTATAAACGTACTAGAGCTTCACCGTCGCGTCTACGGCGCTCGGTCCACCACCTCGGGCCTAGGGCGCTCGATCCGTTACAGTTGCTGGCCGCTAGTTCCGAATTCCCCAAAGGAGCTCGACATACATTTGCAGCGGCATATGGACGGCGCGCAGAGCGCGAGCTCGGGCGGCGCTCGCTAACCCCCGTGACCATCCGAAGGGTGCCACAATGCCAACTTTCGTGCAGATCCGCTCAAAACTGTGGCAGTGCATAAGCAACGAGAAACAGACAGATTCAGATTTATGTATATAAGATTTTTTCTGAGGCTGACAGGTGCATGGACGGCCTGTGCGTTATCACCTTACCCGAGAAAAACTAACAACACAAGAATATCACCAATACGGATTTATTTTTTACTCAACTTCGACTAAAAGACATAAAACGTCATCCCTAAGTATATTGGCCGTTTATATTACAACAAAGTTAAATATTTTTGGGCATTTCCAATGAACATACCGGTTCCTCGGGTAGTACATTTATGGGCTGGGCCAGGAAATACTGTTTATGGGGAGGGCTATTACCCCAAGTCATGGCGAGCGCGGTAGCGCGAGCCTATAGTGGGGGTCTGAAAGCTATATGCCCCAATATGGTTCAGGGGCAAAGAGGGGGTCAAGCGGCGAAGCTGAAAAATATTTCAAAATATTGCAATATTGCGCTCTGAATTTCACTTTCAGATATTTAGTAATGTTAGTTCATTTACTGCTACTTGTTATATACAACATATGCCGCTAATGCAAAACACAATAGGCCCTATTGGGCGGTAAAACGGATTTATTGGAGTCATGTTTTGGGGGCTGGATCACTCATGTTTGGGGAGGATTGCCTTTACGGACCAAAAAATACCAGTCCTTTATAAATTTCGGCCTCCTAAAATATCAGTAAATCCTGGTCCGTCTGGCAAATCACCTTTTAACCTTTTCACTTGCACTCAGTTTTATATTTACCCTCACCGTTTTACGCACAACTGTATTTAGGCCTATATTGTATTGTATTGTAATTGTAGTTTTACACGGCATTTTGTACTTTACATGGTTATTCGGCCACTTTGGCTGCAAGGTTGTTAAATAAAAAAACTTGACTTGAGGACTATCATTGGTATTTGGGGGCTTAGCCCACACACCCCCTGTTATCGCCCCTGAGTAGGCCTGCATTGTGGGAACGTGTCTCCCCATTCCCAAATATGACGCCTAGTTTTATATAACGTAGGCCTGTGTTTATATGCTACCGTACTGATAGCCGAGATTGTTTTGGCAATTCACAACTGCTGGTGAAAACAAATTAGTTGAGTGTATGGATTGCTTCATATTTACTGCATAGAGAAACGAAGCACACCAAGAGCGGCAGACAGCAACATAGGGATGCCGATGTGGAAGAAGAAGTCGAGGGGGTTGAACCGTGAAGCTTCGTCGCATGCTGGCTTGAAGCAGGACTGGAAAGACCAGCTGCTGTGCACCGGACACTGGCTCACGATGTTTCCCATCTCATATCCACGAGACAATGCTTTCCTCGGCTAAATCATTGTCCGCCAGATCATATAGTGCGTCCGTTCACGACCGAAAGAAACCGGCGTAAGACTCACCTCCGCGAAGTTAGGCCGATTATTCGACGAGTTAAAGGTCGATTGCACACTTCGTGACGTCACGAAACAATAGACTTGCATATTACGTGCACGCAATCTGAGACGTTTCGATGCGTTCAATGCTGGGAAGATAGAATGGTTCGTAATATAGGCTAGGTTCTAGGCTAATGTTGACATCTTTCGTAGCATGGTCTGGATAATGCGGGTCTAGATAATGTGTGTGGGTCGCTTGAATTGATATGCAGAGCAGGGGCCGTGGAGCCACGGTGTTCAGGCCCTTCAGGGGATTAGTTGACCCCCACTTTTTCGAGTACGCGGTCCACATGCGGAGTTTGACCCCCACTTTTTGTCAGCTATTCCGACTTCGACCCCCCATTTTTCGTTACCCTCCGCGGTCTCTGTCTCTGATGCTGAGCCATTAGACGCGTTGCATTGCCATAAACGTAACACGGCGTATAAAGATTGGCCGTAGCCAATTGCTTGCATTTCCTTACTTATTTATTTTTTATTTAGCATAGCAACATGGCAGCCGGTGGTTCATAATTTGTAAACACAGTAATAAACATTCATGAAATGGACGGAATTCTTGACTTTATCAGTTAATCGCGTCCGCCAGTAACTGACTTCGGTGACAGGTGACATATGACATTGCAGCTGCGCTGATCGAAAATGCGCCTGCACTGTTGGCCGAAGTGAAATGGGATGCTGTACCGGCCGAGAACGTTGTGTTGCTGCCGTTGTCTTGTGTTTTCAACTCGTACGTAACTAAATAGTCACAGTTTTCCTTTATGCGTTGACCGTAGAGTTACTTTAAGTATTATATTTGACGGCAAGTCTTCCCTTTTGGAATAGTATTAAAGTCATTTCAAAGGCGGAAATTATTTTACCAGCGCGACGCTATGTTAGCGCGGTATTTACTGTCATCGCGTGTCTGTCCGTCCGTCTGTCTGCCTGTCACAAGTCGGTGTTCTGTCAAAGCGGCTAAGCATAGGATCTCAAAAACAACGCCATAAAACGCCCAGGTACTCTAGTAGTGTTGTTACGACCACCGAACTTTGACCGCCAGCGCGGCGGTTGGCTACCACCGAACCAACACCACCATTGCGGTGTTTTGCAGTGTTCTTGGCGGTCTTTCTGGGCGCTGTTTCCTCAAAAAAGTCAAAACTGCCATCACGTCCGCAGAGCAGCGAATCATCTAAATGCCTCGTCATTTGATCCCGCGTGAGCGCAATGCGGGGTGCGTGAATGCACGGCGGGTCGAGTCGGAGTTGGCGACACCACCCGCCCTCCCCTGCGCGGCGTCCGCTTCCCCACTCCCAAACGACAGCACTGCCGGGACAGCAGGGACAGTCTAGGCACTGTAGTTAGTGATACTGTAGTGACGGTCTCACTTAGTGCACCGCCTACGATCCCGTGCAGTGAGCAATTAGCACATGCCAGGACAGCTGGAACGATCTGGATCTGGAATCCGCGACATCCACCTGTTTCACCTGTTTCAGATTAACGACCCTAGCCTTGACACAGACTGATATTCGCCACCGGCACTGTGGTGGCATGTCAAGAAAAATGCCGCCATCGACCGAGTTGCAAATTCATGCCACCGTAACAACACTAGACTCTAGTTTTATGATGCAAAAGATCTATACGAAATTCCGATGGGATCACCCCAACGGGGGTGCCAAATGCAGCTGGGGTAGGTAAAAAATTGCCTGTTCTACCATTCGAGAAGTCTCTGGCTCAGACGCCTTAATGCCAAAAATGTGTGTCCATCCCCCATGGTGGTCCGCGTTTCCGATGGTGCAATGGCGGAGTAACACATGGTGTCATCAACACCATTGGTGGTAGTCGACATTAGTTGATCACAGTTACGGTCCAGTTAACATCAGCAAGATTGCTTGTAAGGACGTCTGTTGATAACAACGCACAGCATTGCATGCTCACTGTGCAATGCTATACCTAGTGCAACAATGCATGCACAAAACTATGCAGGTCGCAGAATAAAATGCGGCAGTTGCTGAAAGTGATCTTCAGACTAACAAGGACCTGTGTGCATTATTTGTACAACAGTAGGCCAACATTTCAACTGACACAGAGCGTCACTTGGCTCTCTTGGCGATAGCTGAGCTACTTCTTTAAAAATATCATCACCTTTCAGTAATGTCTGTCAATGTGTAGGGTTCATGCATTTTCACAGAAAGTTGTAAGGTGAACAAACAAATTTAAATAATAATCACATTTCACGTAGACTGTTTATATGCCACTGTCACGGTTAGCATAATATAACAGCGTGATTTTGAGTAACTTAAACGGTGTCTAGCAATTGGCATAACTACTGCAGATGACTATCATCGTCTCATCATCATATAAAAACTTACAGTGCACTAATTACAGTAAAGTGGCCATCGGCTCATTACAATAGTCAATAGGTACGGTATAGAGAGACAGTCCAACATACACAAGCATGGAACAGTCTTCCTACCAACGTCACTGCATCAACTTCTCTACCGTCTTTCAAGAGACAACTTCAAACATTTTTATTTACCAAATCTTTCCCATTACTATAAATTGCTTTCTCATATTTGTGTACCGTGTCCTAGAAGCTACTTAGCTTATGCCACGCTTATCAGTACGTACTATTACTACTACTACTACTACTACTACATAGAAACATGGACAGATTAGCCGAAAGTGATGCAGAAAAGATGTGTTTTTGAAAGTAGTTTAAAACTGTTCATATTATGAGCGGAGCATTATGAATGACGGCATTTATTTCCATGCTAGTGGTCCAGCGTACGAGAACGATCATACGACTTTTGTGACTGAGTTTAAAAAAATTTTCTATGCTGTTTGTTGATAATTAATGATGTTGCAAATGCTGTATTGGTGATTCAGTATGACTGTGACGTGTGTCAACAGGTAGCTGTTGCAGAAAGACAGGTGTTTGATTTCTTTGGCTTTATGTGGACTTGTATCGTCATCAACTTCATACAAATAATTCTTGTGATTGCTGGATTGTTTGGCGTTTGTCAGGATCGTGCAAAAATTGTGGTTGCAGTAAGTATTTGAGATAAAGTGCTTATCTAGTGTGCCTGTCTCAAAGTCGTGGTTGGGGGCATGGCCCCTAGTTCTTTTGGGGCCCCTTAAATGTGGACAAAAGCTGAGTTCTGTGGGACCGAGGGCTAGTGGCCCCCTTATTGTGGAGTGTTGGTTATTTTAGACAACATGACCTGTATTATCAGAATCAGAATAACTAGCTTTAACTGCAGTAGTAGCAGTAGCACCATTGATGCAATAGAATGGTTTGTCATATACAACTGCTGTATAACATTTATTATTGTTATTTCCAGTGGTTCAACAGTGATCTCGTTTAGAATTTTATTAACCCATTTCTACATTTTATATAGCATTGCCTGTAACTTACCAACATCAGAGCAGGAAGCCTTAATTATAGCATTTTCTTATTATTAATGATCATATAATTTTTTTGTTGGACTACATCACATGTGTTGCATAGAAGCGGCTTGTTACTACCGATGTTGCACATAGCGTGGTCTGTCTTTATGTCTGTGTGTTCGGCTCATGGGAAGGGGCACTTCTGAGGGGGAAAACTGCCATGAGGGGTGACAGTAGTTTGCCCCTTGTGCCAGGAGGATGAAGAAACAGTACTCCACTTGCTAGGAGAGTATAGCACTTTATCTGCTAAACGCATAAGTATCCTAGGTTCCTCATCCTTCGGATATGACGAATCAGGTAACGGGCATTGTCATGCTATTTTGAGGCTCTCAGCAATTTTAACCCATCTGGGGATGTGGGGTTGACCGTTGGGTCCACTGGAGGTCTCAGTGCAGATGGCAACATCTCTCTGCAAAGAAAATAAAGAAAGGGGTGACAATATGCGGATGCATCCTTTTGCCAAATGACTTTTTACACTTGTTAGTTTTGGTCTCATGAGGTAGACATACATTACGTGGTATACAGTGCTTTGACACTGTTTGTTAGACAACAAGATTGACATCTGGTATTAAAAGTATGTTCCATAAGTCTCAAAGGTGTATTTTTTAACACTGGAGGCCAGCTGAAGAAAATTGGTCAATCAATAGTATTTGGTATGGTCTAGTTATATGAAATGCTAGCTAAGCGCTATGTGTGATTATTTTGCAGTATCTCATTTGGAGTTTCCTGTGGTTAGCATGGAACGTGTTCATTATCTGTCTGTATCTCAGTATCGAAATATTGACAAAGGTTTGTAACCTTTTTCTCATTGACTTTTTGTGTGTACGTATTCCGTAAATGTATTGAAGCGTCTGTTTGCATTTTGTGGCTAGTTTTAAATTATATTGTTATATTGTTCTTTTAAATTATATTATTATAAGTTGTAGTATATTCTTGTTCACTACATGTTTTAAGTTAAGTGTTTTCTGAAGTTGATATATTTGAATGGTGAGGAAACTGAGGACGCACTGGCTAGCTCATGTTCACCTATAAAATGACCATCAAGATGGACGTGGTGATGATGCATATCCGAATGCCTTTTAAAATGCAGTTTTACAACTTTACTTTCTGACTGTTAATGTACAAGTTTCCATCCAGGTTGTAAAATATCTCACATTTCCCATGGCCGTTTCCGAACCCTTGAGTGGAGGAGTGTACATCACAGTGATATTTCACTATTAAAGTCATTGTCTCGAGGTTAGGGAGAAAATATTCAGAACTGTTTTGTGCTCTGTTGTGTGCGACAGTTGTTGTACGTAATGATATGCACTTGATATGCACACATGTGTGAACAGTTCTTAAATTGGCGTGTTGGTTTCAGTTTAAGATTTTGTTTTTCTGTGTTTGTTTAGGTTTAGCATTTTGTGTTTTTTATGTTTGGATGAGTTTATTCCTGTTTTTTGCTTTTGTCATGTTGGGTTTAGTTTCTTCAGTACCAAGCCAACAGATTGGCTGGGAAGAACTTCTCCGACATGACCTATTACGCATCGGAAGGGACATGAAAACCTTAATTTAGTGTTTGGTTTATTGATATAATTATTAGTTGTTCGTTAATTTGTACCAGGAAGATGTATCTGTACTCAACATGGCAACCGGAAGTCAGAGTTGGTGGGCAAGAAATGGCTACGGTTGCCATGCCGATGCAGTGTTTATCAACAACACCATGATACAGTCATCATCCTCATCACTGCCGACAGTAACTGGACCAGGTGGTTACGTCAGTACGACGGTCGTTGGTTGCATCGTCAGCTACGAATATGTCGAAGTGCTGCACGCCGGTGTACAGTGTGTTCTTGTGGTCAGTACATGTCCAGTTATTACCCACGCCGGCTGTATTGCTGCCGGCATTGGTAGGGCATTAAGTCGCGTCTGTCTGTTTGTCTGTCTGTTTTTCCGCGCTCTAAAAGGAAAACGGCTTGAGCCATCAACACCAAACTTGGTACACGTATACTCTATAGCAGTCGCTCGGCATGCATTGACCCAGAGATTAAAAGGTCGAGATCACATGGTTACGAAAATGGCCACGGTTGCACGGTTGCTAGTTACGCGTGTGCATGCTGCTACAGTTGTTGCCGGAGTGGGTCTGCATGTCGATACCGAGCTGCCTGTTGTTTGATATGATCTATTGCATTAGGAAGTCATCGCTAACACGACACGAGATTTGTCCTTGGTTTTGTTCACAGCCAGGAGCTTATAATGGCTGCCGAAGGCAACACCATCATATTTTACCGCTGCTTTTTTATTTTGTCAGCATAGATGAAAGACCAGCCATGGGATCTCAACCAAACGTGGCCAGTAGGTCGGAAGTGGTGTCGCTTTACAAATACCCCTCCAACCCCAAAAATATTGGACCTTTCCCCAAATTTAGGGTGCAAAAAACATCAAATTTTTAACCGCTTTTTTGCGACTTCTGCACTCGACACCGCATGTCTCCTCAACGAAGTGTTGCATCAACATGCAAAAATGCCAGTATCAAGCTACAATGTGTTCCCTAAAAGTTGACCTACTTTCCGTGACCCCCAGAAGTGGCTGTGTTTGTGTAATTTTTAGTGCTACATTACATTTCTGGACTTTAAATAGCAAAATTGAAACTGCGGACAAGCTTTGGCAAAATTCGATGGATTTCTAATCAACCAAAAGTCTGTACAAGTTTGACGATATTCAAATTTGAAATCTGTCCAGTCCATTGTGGTACTGTCCTGTAGAGTGTGTCTGTTATTGTCTTTATCATACAGCTCATTGGAATCGTAGCTGTCTGTATTGTTCTCAACGTTCTTCGCATCCAGTACAATGCTTGTAAGTATTGTTCTTTGTTTGCATTCGTAGACTAATCTAGTCTGTTTGTGTAACTTGTGGGCATATTGTTTGAATTAATAAGAATTCACAGAGCATTGCTCAGCTGTTAAGTTAGATAGATTTATGAAATGCAGGACTTCATTACTTTGCTTCCGGTACAGTTGCGAAGTATTACAATCTGCTAGTCTGTGTGTCTGTCTCCTCGCGTGTCCGAAAAACCACTCGTCCACATGTTACCAAATTTTCTGTACATGTTACCTGTGTCTGTCACTTGGTCCTTCTCTGAGACCACTGCAACCTGTTATGTTACTTCGATTTTGTGGCTGATATTGTGTTTTTGCATAATGGAGCGAATGGGCTCGAATCAAAGGTGACACTATGTTTCATCCAGTTCACCAGGGGGCGGCACAAGTCGGACGTCAGACGACGTTGTTTGGTCGAGCTCACCGGGTGGCAGCAGCTGCGGCGAAGTCTGTCGCCACCAACTGCATCATGTTTTTTATGCTGTATATTTTTAAAAGAATTTTTACGGTCAGTTTCTTAGTACTATTACGGCATCAGACGGCAGGGTGATGGTGTCGAAGAACTGGTGCAAGTGGATCAGTGTCCCTTTCAACAGGAGTCCGGTGGTGGATGTAGATTGTAGAATGAATGAGGTCAGTTTGTGGTTTTTCCATGGTCTCGTTCTGGTTTCAGTTTCATTCAATGCTTTGACTTGCACACTTTGGTGACAGGAAGGACGTCTGGACTGTAATAAACCTGCTTGTGACCATTCATAAAGGTAAAAGTAAAGGCTTCCCATACTCGTTGCCGAACCTGGGGCCCGGAGCTGATCCCGGTGTACAGGCAGTCAGCCGCAGGTCATCCACCCGGCGAAAGCAGAGTGTAGAGATAAAAAACAACATACAATGACAATACATGATGAATAGAACACAATGAAACTATAACATGACAAGACAACGAAATATAAAAATTATCGGATATTGAGAAGTATTATTTAGAACAAACGTGTATGCGACATTAGAATACAACATAAATGGGAATATAATGAAATGAAATTATGAAAATTCGGCCTAAACTTTTTAGTTAAGAAGGGGTATCAAGAATACTTAAAATAGACAATTGGTGGGAAAGGACTTCTTGTGAAGTTGGTATTTATAGCTGGGAAGTTCAGAGCCGTTGCCTATTTCGTGGAGAGTTTGGTGGAGTGGTTTTCGAGGTGGAAGGAGGTGAACGATACAGTGATTGGACCACGTCCTTGATGAACCGTGTCACATATTCACAAACATTCTCTTCCAGAAACTGAACAGGATCTGGCTTCCACAGGTTTAACTGGAAAGTGGATGTTGAAATAAAGGTGGCATATTTGGTGGTTCTTTTATACCATAGTTGTTTACTTGCAGTCTGTTATGCACACTAGTATTATCAGTGGTTAAAGTGAAAACGTAGAGGTGGGGGTACTGTGATTTAGAGTTTGGGCCCACTGTCAGCTGTTGCGGACCCTTAACTTTTAAACTGGGCCCCCAGTAAAATGAAAACTTACAAATACGTTCCGTTACACTTTGTTATCAGACATCATTACAGTCGACTTAGTTGAGCATTCAACTTCAGTTATTGATGACTTTTGCATTGTGTCACGCGTTCCCATTACTGTCCCCGTGCGTCCGTTGGGATACCTGACGTGGGGGAATGCAATCTACCATATATTTCAGGTGGGGGGACGGCGTCCCACGCCACTTTAACCACTGAGTATTATGGCTTTAGCTTTGCTACAGATTGATATTACAGTTTCATCTGCCAGTTCATTACTTAGCTGTAGCAGCCAGCCTGGCTTTACATTTCAAGAATACATTTTAATTCTGAATTTGCTATGAATGTATGTTTTTGCTGCTGACTATTCTGACAGCGCTGTTTCAGTGTAAGTTTTTGCTCGATTTGTTATGCTACTTTTGTGTTTAATTGAATTGTAATGTGATAGTCATTACGTCCACCACAGATTGGTTATGTTTTTCACTGGAGATATTTTAGTAGAATACGTAGGGTGACAGTGACATAATTTTTCCATTCCTGTCTATGCCATCTGTTCCGCTGTCGTGACATAGAGCAAAGAAATGTAAACATTTTGCAGCACTAACAGTCAGATCGCCGATCTGTTGCTAGCACTAAGCTTTCCGTGAACCTACTGATTCAATTTTATTTAAATAACGTGACAAATCTTCACCAGTTAACTTTGCACAGTACGACATCTTGCCTTACAACATAGAGATTGTATTGTGACCATAGGGTGAAGTGACGTCACAGTAATCTGTATATAGCTGAAAAAAGTTACAGGAGGATTTTCGTAAATTTGGATTATGAGTAATGTGGGCTGAAGAAGAGCAAGGCCCTGTGCCCGGAAATCTAGTGACGGATGAAGAAAGAACCATGTTGCTGGTTAGAGTCATTGGTTTGAATCTCCTTCAGTGATGTGACATTTTGATTGGATGACAGGAAGTAAAGTAAAGTATACGTATGTTTGTATAGCGCATTATGCAAAGCGCCTCTAATGCGCTCAGACATGGATCACACAGTTTTACCTGCAAATTACACCATGCCTGCCTTTACTCCCCAGCCGCAGAACATCACCGCCCTATAGCTGGTACTCATTTACCGTCCCACGGAGGGTAGAAGGCTGAGTCGACCTGGGTGGTTGGTTACATACCGAAATAAAGTGCCGCCTCCGGGATTCGAACCCGGACACGGTCACAAGGCATCCGGCTTGTGAATAAAACTTGAGCCACTTATCCCACAAAGATAAAAACGGCTGAAAAAAGGTTGTTAGAGCGGAGACCATGCTGTTCATTTACTTACTATTGTTCTACTATTGTTCTGTTCACTTGGGCCGCTGTACGTTATAACATAAACTTTTACCGTGGAATGATATTTATATATATATTAATGTTTTTTGTTCAACTTTTCATTTTATTCGTTTTATTTGCTTTTTGTTCATCGTTTTTGTGTCATGTAGTTGTTTAGCGATTAATTTTCTTACACCATACAACAACCGACAACGTTTTTATGTATTGCGGTTACGGTTTGCTCAATTTTTGATTGTATTTGTTAGTGAAGTTACCGAAGACTGACTGGTTTTGTAGACCACGGGGAAAAGTCCGCTAATTTCTGGAGATTTAATTTGTAGAACACTGCCAATGATGTAAATAAATCCTGTGAAATTTCTTTTCACTTTCGTCTGCTTGTGGTTGTTCATGTCTTTGTGCTTTAATGTGTTGGGCTTACATACCGCAAGAAAATAAAGTTAACAATGCCATTTCTAAGTGACATATGGACGTAGGTTAAAACAGCGACCATCCTGTATGTATCATATGCTGATGGATTGTCTTCGTTTGTATGAATATTCATGAGCTTCCTGCTTCTAGTCACGCCTTTTAGCTGAAGTTAGGCAACTGTGCCTGCCGGTTAAACTGTGACACTTGATGACGGAGAAAAATCGGCTGATAAAGTGCAACTGATTGAATTGAGTCATAATAGGAAGCTGAACAGTGTATTGTTGTGACGTTACAGCACAGTTGGTGAGTGGTGAGTTGGAGTATGTACATATGCGTCATCCACCATCACTTGACCGGCGTGCTGGTGCCGTTACCCCGCCCTCTGCCCAACCACATCAGCTGTACGATGTTCCGCGCAGCTCCCCTGCCGTTCAGCCAACCACGAACCTCGGATCGGCCACCAAGGATGTCCGACAGTTGTCGGGAAACGTCGATCGTCGCTCAGTCGGAAGTGAGACGAAGAGAAGCCCGACCGATCTGAGAGGGTTTCCGGCATTGACGCCGGCGCCCATGGGAAGGGCACCTGCCGATGAGCTGCCGTATGCTGTGGCCGGTATGGCAGTGAGGTTGCCGCCTGTTGGTCGTCGGACTCCGGATGCCAGGACACAGCAGCCGCGACGGCCGGTCGATGAGTATGGCTTTATCGTAGCCGGTGGTACGCAGATTCCTGAGGCGACATTCATATGATTGCGGCGTTGATCCTTCTGAGCCCGACAATGTGTTCAAGCAGTGACAGTCACTACCCGCAGATGTGCCCACGGGAGAGTCGTTGGGTCGCACGATGAAATTTTAAAGTACGGTAGTTATGTCGTAGAATTGAATGGCAAATTTCAGCAACGGTGATGAGTGAGATCTGACGCTTGGGACTATAGGTCGATTGTATGATGAATTTTGTATTATGTGAGTGCATATATTGTATGTGTACTATCCACAAGGAAACATTTTACATTTTAGTGGTTCAGGTCGAGTAATCAGTAAGGTGTGTCTGCGTATATAGGCAATAACTTTGAAATAAAATAGCCTTTAAATTTTAACCTAGATATTTGGCATGCTCGTTCATGTTAACCCTATCTAGTTGAAATCCTAAAATCAACGTTTGCCCACATGAAAAGTGTTCTTTTTCGGATATGGATGCTCATTATGAAGTGGGACAAGCTGACTGTGGCTCAAAGCAGACCTGAAGTTGAAACTAAATAGGTAACAGGCAGCTAATTCAGGGTGCTTACAAATTTGGCAAAATGAAATTCCCTGAGTTTTCCAGGTTTTCCAGACCCCTTAAACAGTCTTTTCCATACAGTTATAACGTTAAAACCCGATGTAACGAACCACCTTACAGTTTGGCTTTCTTGGTTTCAAGAGCCTTAATGTGTTGTGTTGCCTTCCTTTTTCTCTGCAGACTTTTCACGCCGTCTGTGGCAGTCTTACTCTTCTGTAATGCCTCCTCCCATCGTCACTGTACAGCTCATACAAACTGATTGCGCCACCGAAACATAACCAATCTGATTTTCAAAAATTTCCAGAATGTATTTCAAATTTCCATGAGTTTTCCAGAACTAAAAAATCCCTGAGTTTTCCACGTTTTCCAGAGTTGTAAGCACCCTGTGATTGGTTGTGTGTCACGGTCTTTGTGCTGAAGCGGTCACTGTGACTTTGAGTGATGGCTGTATAGTATAAGTCACAAATTAACTAACTGGAACCAACCGTCACAGTCAGAAGTAATGGTGGTGCCACTGTTGGTACATATTCCACCAGAATTGAGATAAAATGAAATATAAATAATATACCGATTGTGGTTCTTGGCGAATGTCACCACTTCCATAAGAATTTGTAATATGGAAGATTTAGAAACCACACAAAGTAAGTTAACCCTTTCGCTGCCTTGCCCGCCGGACATTTCTGACGGAGGAAATAAATAATAATCCCCAGACTGCCGGATGAATCCGGCGACGCTAGATAGGCTATGCTTATAGCCGTGGTATGTGATATAATGCTGCCTGCGGTATTGGCAATTACCCATACACTGACTACGTATTATATTTTTTCTGGTCTGGCAGTAAAAGGGTTAATGTGGACCTGTCCCTTGAAGTTTTTGCTCACAAGCGATTGTGGAATGCACGTTTGAGCTCAGAAGGGGAAGTAAGTTATTATTTTTTAAATACGTAGTAATAAATAAACCACTGCTTGTGATGTATATGGTGTCTTATTGTCTTAGCGTTGATGTTTGATGTGTATATTAACTCTGCACTTTTGACCAAGAAAACTTTTTAACTTACGTCTTTATAAATTTTTATTGTCATTTCTACACTGGATTTGAGTCAACTGCAAAACGCAGGAATTATGCTTGCACTACAATTTCATCTCTGAAACAAATTCAGTAGATTTATTTAGTTTTTGTATTCTAATCCTCAGTGAAGTTGCATCATTTTATTATATAAAATTGTTGGCATCTAATAGGAAAGCGTTTCATTGTTAAGAGTTTACGTCGATTTTGGGCACCACTCTCTACATATCGAAGAAAATTTGTGGTATGTTTGATTATTTGTGGAACTGTTTTTTGTCTGTCACCCATAGTATTTGTTGCATTGTCTGTAATGTTTGCATTATTAATCGTATATTGTTAATTATTGTTGAAAATCAGGTTTTGTTGTACATAAATGTGCGTCTTGATGGTGTCACCGTGATTTTTTGCAGCAGCATATTGTAATTGCTGAGTTTGGTTTTTATCTTTTGTCCTTTTTTTGTAATTAAGTGTAATTACGTTGCTTTGTGAGGTATATTCATGCTAGCAGTATTGGTATTGGTCAGATTTCCGGCTTGTTAGTGGCAGGATAGTGTATGCAAAGTTTTTATCACATTGTTGTGTAATTGTAAATCGCATGGTTTCTGATTAGAATATTGCGAGCTTTAAGCTCATTTGCTATGCATTACTATTACCATTGACTACAACTTAAAAATAGCTACTGTCAGCTGCATTGGCTTTTCATTCAGTTGGCCATGTGCATAAAACTATGCTTGTTCCTTCTGTATTTTCTTCTTTCCTTATGCTTTCTTTCTTACTTGTTTACTTCCTGACTTATTTACTTCTAGACTTTTCTACTCCTTCCAGAATAGACCAATTTCGTTTCCAGGCCGGAGGTCGCAGGAAGCGACCAAACCTAGCTTTAGTTTTTTTGGTTCATTTTATGTTGTAGTATATATTGTTATGGATCTATTTTTGCTAATGTGTTTGTTTCAGTCTATCAGTACTAAGCCAAGAGATTGGCTGCAAAGAACGTCTCCCGAAATGACTTATTTTGTGTCGGGTGGGATGTAAAATCTTAACTCAATCAAGCATACAACTATGCATGTTTGAGACCTTGAACAGGGGTACTGCATAGTGCTAGATTAATTTACTTTCTCAATTCCTGTCAGATCTACACTGCTCCCCTCTTTGCCAGTGTAAAGATTAGGTCAGATATTACAGATGCATTGGACACACTCGTCTACCTCGTTCTTAGATTAGCAATCATCAGGACCTTCCGCAATGTATTAACAAGTTAATTACTGTAGAACATACTGACAAAGTGTACAACTTAGTTATTCTCAGCGTCAGTACCGTTCTCACACTATTATCAATTAATTTTCATCATCCTCTCTAAAAATAACTGATCGCTCCTTCCATTATGCCTCACCTTATC
>Ga0209363_1000257_pt1 | contig 19034 bp, 7 predicted proteins | sample WorMetexBAHAMAS3_FD_187385 | JGI IMG/M metagenome (GOLD analysis project Ga0209363, IMG submission 187385) | Marine gutless worms symbiont microbial communities from Max Planck institute for Marine Microbiology, Germany - Inanidrilus exumae... | ecosystem: Host-associated > Annelida > Digestive... | reverse complement strand
GTGTAGTGATACGTACTGTATTCATAATTTTGGATTTTTTCTGATGACAGTTTTTCAATGCTTTGACTCTGTTGGTTGGGAAACAGAAAGGGGATGTGGTCGGTGAAAACCTGCCCAAGTCCCAGGGGTTCTTGCATCGTATTGGCTCCAGGGCTATAATTTGCCTTGATTTATTCGTTGATTTAGGTGCTACATAAATCAATTATTTACTTATTTTCTTACTTGCTTACTTATTTACTTCCTTAAGAACAGGCCCATTCTGTTTTAAGTACGGAAGTCGTAAGAGGCAGTCGAATCTGGAATTAGTTTTTTGTGTTTAAATTGTGTTGAAAGCGCAGTTAAGCTCCAACCAACCAACCTTTTGTGTTTATTTTATGTTATAATATGTGTTTGATGTTTAGAAACACATGGCAGCAACGTTGTCGACATTGCTGTTGGAGTCACTGTTGGCATAGTCGTGGTTGTCGTCATTGGTGTTCTCATATTCTTCTACAGGAAGTCAGCGCTATTCTTCTGTAGTTTTAGTATTTTCTGTTCTTTAATGTTGTTGTATTACATGCTGTGTTTTCTATGTAGATGGTAATTTGAAGACTTTGTGTCTTATTATGCTGTCTGTCTGTCTGTCTGTCACATTTGCATACTTACTGTGACTCACCAGGGGGCAGCATGCGACGTGGCCAGCGTACATTTCGGCCCGATGATAAGGAGGACCGACATACTTGTTTTTACCAGCGGATGGATGGACGTGAAAGCTGACTGTTAGACAAAAGTATGGAAATGAGAATTGATGCATTTGAACTTTGGTGTTAGAGATGTATGCTGAAGATCAGCGGGAAACAAGTTTCAAACGTAGACGTCTTGAAACAAATTTGATTAAAAGAGATGCAGTTTTATAAGCAAATTGCACGACAGAAAATTGCATTTGCTGGATGTGTACTTGGAGAAAGCAGTAGACCAAGGAGGATGTGGTTGGGTGATGTAAAGCAGTGGACCATTCAGGATTGATATGAGGAAGTAAAAAAAAAGAAAATCTGAGCATCATGACGTATGGACACATGGCAACGCGATGGTGATGATGACTGACTGAGCAATAAGTTACTAAGCACTGAGCAATTGATCATATGCATGTGTCTGGTCAATAATTTGTAAATAAATGACGTTTAAGCTAGATATTTGGAATGCTGGTTAACCTTATCCCTGTCTAGATCATTTTCAAAGCTCATGGTGATTGGTCAATGTTCATGGTCACACGATGAACATTTTTCTTTTCTGGCTATGGATGCACATTATGGCATGACCTCTTTTTGGTTTGTCAAGCTCTTTGTGCTAAAGTGCTCAGTCCGACCTTGAGTGGGGTCTTTACAGTGTGGTTTCTATATTTAGAAATAAGAAGTTATGAGGAAATATGTAGAAATTGGTAGGAAGATGAGCACTTTATTGTGATTGGCTGCAGTATACAGAACTAGGTCAGTAGATCGACGTGTGGTTGGTTGAACAGGCGGCTACAGCAGACGAGACACTACTCGGTACTGCACAGTCGTTACCATGACAACAATGCTGACATGATAACGAACCTGCTGGCGGAGAATGACGACGATGACGACGACGCTTTAATTGATCCGATGAATCTGGAATCAGCCGCACATCACCGCCTCGCACTGAACGACCAGGATGATGACGACCCACTTTGTAAGTAGTGGCTTCTGTCAATAGGTCATCACTTCCATTTTGTCAGCTGCCCCATCTGGGCTTTGGGGCTGTAATGCGTCCGGATTCATTCGTTGATTCTGGCGTTGTATAAATCGACCGACCCTTGACCTGGAAGACTATCGTCCTTCAGTGCTATTACACTGTAGGTTGGGTCATCTGACCTGTAAAATCGTCTCCGAAATGACCTATAATGTGTCGAGTGGGACGTTAAACCCTACAATACCATACTCTATAAATCATTCATTTACTTACTTACTTACTTCCTTGCTTATATTCTTCCTAAAGAATAGGTTTCTTCCATTTCCAGCCCGTAGGACATAAGAGGTGATCAAACGTGGCTTTAGTTTTTTGTGTTTGTTTTGTGTTATACTCTGTTTTGTTATGTTAAATTAAGTTATTCATTGGTGAGGTGGCAGTTTGGCGTAGTGGTAACACGTTGGTCTCGATCAACGAGGTTAACCTACGCTGAGCCTGGTTAGTACTGGGGTTAATGACCATGACTTTATTTTGGTATGTAACCAACCACCCAGGTCGACTCAGCCTTCTACCCTCCATTGGACGGTAAAATGAGTACCAGCCAAAGGGCGGTGATGCTGTGTGGCTGGGGAGTAAAGGCAGGCATGGTGTAATTTGCAGGTAAAACTGTGTGATCCATGTCTGAGCGCATTAGAGGTAGTTGCGACGATGCGCTATACAAATCGACGTGTACTTTACTAAGCCAGGAGATTGGCTGGGAAGAACGTCTCAGGAATGACCTATTTTGTGTCGGGTGGGACGTAAATGGTTAACTCAGTCAATCAACCATTGTGTCGGCCATTTTCCGTATGAACCTGGGTTAGTCAGTTCTGTCTCATTTCCGTCGTCTACTTTTTCCAGTGGAGAACGTTTGTGTATAAGTAACGCAGGTGTTTAACAGGCTAGATGCCCTCCGTGTTTTCCAACCAACAGTGTCATAGCACTAAAGAAAACACAGCAGTCCTTATCTTTTTTCGTGTACCACTGTACTCCCAATGGAAGCGACATTGCTTTCGTTATGCTGTCTTTCCACGGCCAGAACCCGTTCAGTACTGTCTCTTGCCCCAAGATCTGGGGTCATCGTAGAAGAATGAAGGCAGCTACAGTCCAGAAGTGTGGTGGGAGCATTACTACACATAGTGTAGGGGGGCCAGACTAGCAATGATCGCTGGTGGCTGTTGTCGTCTGTCGGCATCGTCTGTCGTATGTAACGTAGCGCATATGCAACGTAACTCACCAGGGGGCAGCACGCGGCGGGCCAGTTGTGTTGTGTTACGTCCCGTCAGGGTGACACCTAGTTATACGTGAAAAGCTGAAACGCCAGTTCCCAGTCATAATTGTATGTCGTATTTATTTAGGTGCACATATAATAATGTCAGATTCGGGTGGCGGCGGAGACAACGATCCTGCTAACTGCTGAGTGGGACCGAAGTGAATTGGTGTACATGCTGCGTATCATTCTAATGTTTCTCGTGTTAATATGATTTTGATTCTTTTTTTGTTATAAAAATTTAATCTACAGATGTGTTGCTTCTAATTTTTGCTGAAGTTACTTATGTTGAATAATCTGCACGTTCAAAACATACAGTATATTTGCACTAAATCATATGGAAAATTTCATAAGTGAAACAGCTTATAGTTTTCTGGTGTTACGTAACATTGTTAAACATTTTCAAGATGATTGTATCATTAAAACAGTGTGAAATGCCAGACAATCAAAATACGTTGGTGTAAAATACCGGTACTATTTAGCAACAAGTGTATACTTATGATGATTTTTTGTGTAAATTCAGTTGGACACTTCAACCAATGAATAGTTTTTTTGATAAGAATTTTTAAAAGAAGCTTATGCACTGGTGCCTAGTAGTGCCATTTGGTGATTGAGACACAGAGGATGCTGATAACTCATCCAGAGTTGTTATAATTTAGCTCTGCCCCATCCGGGAGTCGAACCCTAAGATCTTTGAATCACAACTGCAATGTCCAACCCTTTGATTGCCAGTTTTTAATTAAGATATATCAACCTATTACACTGACTACGTCTAGCAGAAAGCATAGTGTAATGGTATGGCGTCTGTCCGTCTGTCTGTCTGTCCTGTCGGCATACCTGACTCACCAGGATGCAGCATGTGATGTGGCCATTGTACAATAAGGAGGACCGACATACTTGTTATGGCTCGAATTATCCAGCACAGAAAGTGATGCAAGTTTGATTTTCAACTTATTAGGCATCATTTTTAAAGCGAACTGTTTTATAGTGTATGAACTAACAATTTAGACAAACCACAAATTGTATTTCTGTAATGACTTAAACATCTTTGAGCTGAGGTTTTTGTGATTTTGTGTTGAGATTACATTTGGACCCATCACGAGTACGTTGCAGTTACTTAACGTTAGATTGCGCTGTACAGTGGCATACTGCACGAAATTGATAAATGGCACATTTCGTGATATTTGTTAACTTGCTTTGTCTGCATCCTAGCTGGCTGACATTATGTTTGGCTTAATCTGCACATTTTCGTATAGTCCCTAAAAGCACCAAGCCGCTGAACAGCCTATTATAATGCTTTCTTGCATATGTGGACATATATGCTCTGTATCAGATGCATACTTTCATTGCCGGTACACTAACCCTGTACGCTTAGTTTTTTGCTAGTTCTGACATATTCTGATGGATTGTATTCCAGAAATATGCCGAAATTTAGTTGATGCATCAACTATTTATGTCAAATGATTGATAACTGTAGTGGTTATGAGGGTCATATGTTGTAGCTAGTGATACTCATTTTGGAACGTGGTCTATATGTCGTCCGTATGTGCACTGTGCAAACTGAAGTTATTAAGCAGTTTTGGTGAACTCTTGTAGCAGCTAGAACTATGCACAGTGTGGCGTATTGTGTTACTGTTATTATTATTATTATTATTATTATTTTATTATTCTGCCCGTGTGGATAGTGAACTGAGCAAGAGAATTCGGTACTTGTCGCAATCATGCCTCCAAAGGGGCAACCAAAAATGTGAGACATGAAAATGCGACACAGTCAAAAATGCAGAAAAAGCTGCCATCGAAAGCCAAACAAACATTTTATGGTGCTGAAAAACTAAATTTGAGGAATCACAAAATGTCATACGTATAATATTGCAGTAAGAACATTTCTGTCAATCGTACACATGTAAAAGAGAAAAATGCGTTATAGGTCTATCTAAAGGCAGAAAGAAGTTATGACATGAAACAGATTTAACAATTGGCAGTCATAAAACTCACTATATAACGTCCTGACAAAGTTAACTAACTACAGAAAGCTGAATTAATTGTTAAGCAGTATAGGTGAATATGTAAAGTCAGCAAACGCTTATTCAGTTAATTGTGTTGTCACTTGCAAAACTCACTATTGAACGCCTTTACACAGTCGATTACGATAGGTTAGTTCACATAATTGTCAATGGTTAAACTGTTTATACAGTGTCACCTTTCTATATTCTGTATTTCCTGCATTTTCGTGGCTCACATTTCCACTCCTGCATTATTCAGGGTTGGTACAGATCCTGGAAAGTCCTTGAATTTTAAAATCACGTTTTTCAGGCCTGGAAAGTTCTGGAATCTGGTATGGGTCCTTGAAAGTCCTGAAAAGTCGTTGAAAATGACCAGTCTCTTTTGAACATTTTACAGTGTTGTATATTACAACATAAAAGCTGCCTACTGAACCATTTCGGTCACTGCCGCTTATTGATTTACTCAAAGTTTGATATTGGACTCACAGCTAAAAAGGCTGTCAAGGACGTTTTCAACAAAAAAAGGTTACATATGAGCAGATCCTTAGCTTTTATTTTTCTTGCCAAAATTGATTAAAGACAACCGTAACAAAGTTGTTGGACAAGACTGCAATTCAGTACATGTTTGGAAGAGGTGCGATGCGATATGCTTAGATCCGCGCAATATGACAGACACAGACAAGAACCTAGTACGTCTCAAGTCAGTTTTGTGCCACCTTGTACAGTGCAACAGAGTACCCGAAGCTGATGTTGATGACGTACTAACACAGTATTGAGAATATTCAAGTGAAGTGGTGCAAAAACACTTTTCTGCAGTCATTGATTTTGATCCGTCTAAAACAGTGGCTGGGAAGTAACCATGCAGTAAGCTGCCAGCTGTAGTTTGGTTACCCTCTGATTGTTGCTGTACCGGTAGTTCAAAAGTAAAACAGCATAAAAGATCCTGGTAAGTCCTGGAAAACAGGCAGCTGGGGTCTGCACCAACTCTGATTATTGTGCCACATTTTCTTGTATCGGCATTTTCAACATCCCCTTCCAGAGGTTCTGTTTTGGAAGAGTTGGAGGAGGAGAATCAAGAGCAACTGGCCAATCCAAGATCTGGAAATATTTATTAAAACAGTGTATTTGTGTGCATGTATGTAATGATCTTTGGTCTCGGAAAGTTGTGATGTCATTGATCTTGATGATGATGATTACCATATATTAGTACAGTGTCATTATTATCCAAGTGTGTGCTAATTCATTTTTTGAACTGGTTTTTTGTTGTCTTGAGCAGCTGAACTGACTTTATTTGCACTTTGATATCTGCACAAGGCACATTTCGTATTTGTGTTCTGTGGAGTTTATTGTTACCAAAAACATGTAAAGTATATGTGTGAGTTTTGCATCCTGTACAGGTATGTTTGAATTGGATTGGAACTGGTTCTTTATTTTAAATGTTAACACTGCTTTCACTGTGGCTTGAGGACAGCATTTGTAAAATAGATCTTGAGCTGATTCTCAGAAGTTCTTAAAAATTAGGGAAATTTAAAAAAAACCTAGCTACTGTCTTAGGAAACACGTAAAAAATAATTTCGGGAAAAAACTCCGGGATTATTTAAATCATCAATGACATTTTGTGCACACTGTCTATAAGTAGAAGAAGTGACTTGCAATTTTCTTAAGTATTTCTTCAGAATTCCTAACTTTCTAACCTGGGAATAAATTATGAAAATTAATTAGGATAAAAAGTTAGACCCGTACGGGACTGACAGTCGACTCTTCAGAACTGACTTTTCTGCCAACTTCAAAGTCACTTAACACAAAAACTAGGCCGAATATCAAAAATTCGGCCCGATCAAATTTAGATATTGTGCCCTAATTTAAGAATCCGTGGTCAGTTCCCAGCTCCCATTGTAAATGGCGGAGGAGATAGCTTTTGAAAATGGCCGGATTTCCAAATTTGAAGGGCTCGTGACCGTGACCTTGGATCGGGTCATACTGCATACCATCGTGCATTACTCATGGACCTCTACCTACATGCCAAATTTCACTGAAATCAAAGAAACTTATTGTGGACGGACGAACGTACGCACGTACGTACGTACGGACAGACGGACATTTGAGACCGGCTTTATTAGGTTGACTCTGTCGAAGAGTCGACCTAATAACAAGTTAAGAAATTAATTTGTTCCTAAATTAAGAAAAACTTTAGGCAACATTTAGGAAAATATTTTTAAAAATTTTCAGGAGCTTTTGAGAATTGGAGCCTGTTTGTTCTCTGGCCAGAACTTTTGATGGGACAGATGAACCAGCCTTCACTTTCATTGTTTTTGGTTGGATCTCGCTATCCTAAGCAGCTGTAAAGTAATAGTAATATAATTTTTATTGTTTTAGGAATTTTTTTTCAGATTGTGAATTTTGGGGATTTGTATTTTTTGAATTTGTTAAAGCTTGGTAGCTGCACGGCACTACAGTAATTACTTTATTTCAGTTTAGTGCTGCTGCTGTTGGCTCAGAATGCAAAACATTTTTGGATTGGTTGTTTATGAATTTTTGTGTGTGACCATTTTTGTTGAAACTAGCCCAGCTGTTCACTGTAAGGATAATCAATAATTAGTGCCAACTGAGTCGTTAAACTGAACTTGAAACCATTTCTGATTACATCTGACATTGTGGTTGTGAATAGAATCTATAGCTAATTGGTCTACATATGAAATATATTTGGTGGAAATGCCAATAAAACCCAGTGAACTGTTATGCTCTGTAGATGTTGTAATTGTTGTTGGTACTAGGGTTTAGTTGTTTGGGTTTTTTGGTGTCTGTTGTTATGCCAGTAACGTGATATATACTGGAAAGATTGGTGATTTTGAAGTGTTGATTCTAATGTCCCATGTACATCTGATTTTTCTGTCAGTGTGTGTGTTTTTTATGTTGGACATATTGTGTGACACATAACTGAATATATACAGAATATTTGCCTCGTTTTGTGTGTTTGTTTGCAGTTTTGTAGTACCACATTCTTTCACTATGCTTGTTCACAAAATCTGAAACTTAGCATTCGATATTTTATGTCTTTCTAGCAACAATATTTATACCTTTAAATTTATGTAACAGAATTGCAGTCCCCCATTTCTAAATAAATGGCAAATATAGTATATATTATAGTGGTGTCAGTAATATATTAAATTAATGATAAATTGTGCTGAATTAGATTCTATCAGCATTCCACGAAGCACGTTGTCTTTTGTAGGCTACGTTTTATAATCAAATGAAATTGAATGACTTCTGAATTGTGTTGAAAGCGTTGTTAAACTCCAACTCACCATCCTGCCGAGGGTAACGTAAGACGAAAGTTGTGTTCTTGTAAATTCCCGTATGTGAATTCCTATTGCCGAGAAATCTGTCATTTAAACTTAACGAGATGTTGGCTGTGGTTTACTGATCATAGGTATGTTTTTGGGTATTTGTGGGTGGCGTTCTGTGCCTTCGTTCATGAACATTGAGAAAATCGATGCAGCAAAAACATTTTCATCATTTATATGTAAAACAAACTTGAAGTGATTGCCCAGTCACAGTGAATGCTGTAAGTATGAAGCTACGTACTTCTGCAGTTGTTACTAATTGATTTTGCTTTTCTGGCAACGTGCAAGTGGTGAAGCTTGTGAATGTTTAGCAGTTTATGTTTATTGAAATATCAATAAAAGTGGTTTGTGACTGTGACTTATGGTTGTTCAGTTCACTGTGTGTATTATAACTGTTGGTCAGAAGGTCATTTTGTGGTTTAAAAACTGCAGTGTGTAGTGAATATTTGATCATATACTTAATATACAACATTTTTGCACTGCTGGAAAGCGTACGAAATTTGCTACAAGACACACACAACATTACTTAGATAGCAGTGCAAAAAGAATTCTTACCCAAATTATACTTTTCCAGCTAAATAATTTACCTAATTTCAATTTACTATTTCAATCTAAATCTACTGTTTTTATACAGGGTGGGCCAAAAAAGTGATACCTCTCGTACAATGTAATGTTCGAGAGGTATCACTTTTTTGACCCACCCTGTATGTTCTTTTCATTTATCTTACCCCAAGAATTAATATTTATTAAATAAACTTTAATATTTATAATGCAGTACTACCTTAAAGGTGCAATATCTGGTCATACATCACTTGATGTTGAACTACATCTTCACAGTTTATTTTTAAAAGTGTTAACAGTCAGACAAGACCACACAGTTGAGTAGACTATTCCAAATATTGGTTGCCTTGTTTGTGAAGTAGTGCTTGTAGCCGGGGTGAGACATTTGGCGGGTCCTATATATAGTGGTGTTGAAGAAGAAGGTACGTTAATGCAACGAGCGTTTACGAACGATTAAATTCACGGCAGTTGCACGGTTACAGCATACGTTACACCGTTAATTGATGAGACGCGTTCATGCTTAGACTATACGTGTAACTTAAACACTAGGTCCGCGTCGGCCGCTCGGCGTTCTCTACATCCGTTTGCTACAGCTCTCACTCGGTCACTCCAGTGAGTCCAGTCTCCCGCATCCGGCTCGCATGCAGCGTTGTCGCTAGCGATTCCAGCGGGCTCCCATTGGTGGATGATGGCGGTTGCAGAGGCTGGCGTTGCGCAGGTGACAGGATGATGGCTACGCGTGCTGACAGCGTTAAGATTTGGTTGGGCGATAAGCTTATGGAGTGGCCTGTGGGGGTGAAAATTGTGTAGCTGTATTTTCCCTCTTAATTGGGCTTTTATACTATTGCACTGTCATACTTTCTGGAGATTATCTTATAAATTTCTATCATGTCTCCTCTTATCTTATAAAGGAATAAAGGAAATTGAATTGTGTCTATTGCTTGATGTCATCCAGCCACATTCGCCACAAAAGTATTTAAGAACAAAAATGGCTTTTACAAAGCATGTTTTGAGAGGATCCAGTGGTGAACTGTAGATGCGCTTCGGATATTAATAAGGTAAATGTGAATCAAACTGCATCACAAGGAAGATCAAGACGAATGAGGTTGGATGGCATCAAGGAATGGACACAGCTGAATACATATGTAGACATTAACTCTTTAAAAGATTGGCTCATGATCGATGTCAATGGAGAGCTTGTACTGCGGCATATCAACCTTCTGATCCAGAAGACGACAGCTGATGATAAAGGTGTTTACTTACTTTTTTGGCTACGCATATGTTTACGTTTTACGTCACGTTTAGTTGTTTGGGTGTGTACCTGGTTGTATCGATTAATTTCGTGCCTTTGTGGAATTTATGGTATTTAATCCTATTTGTAGACTGGGTGTACTTTTTATGAAGTTTTACCCCTTTTCAGTGTTCACTGCGTAAGGATGATGATCCATTGATCCATTTTACTGTAGACTGCTGTTAACCTGGATCTGGATCTGGATCTGTGGACTGTGGACTGCCTTTACTACAGTCCTACAGGGTTTCGTGTCGTAATAGGTTTTATCTTTCGCTTTTGTTATACGTACGTGCACGTCTTTTTGAATATTTGAATTAGCAGTATTTTTATACACTGACCCGGCAGCTTACGTATACTTTGAATAGCTACGGTTGGTTGGTGCTTCTAATATGGCCTCCATGTGCCGAGTATCATCTCTCTCCAAGTCGAAACAACACTTTGGGTCGTCTGTAGAAACGACAGCAGTTGCAAGTTGAATAGCTACCGTCCCACAGTGGAATGCGCTGCCCCAGTCGGCAGTGAACGCAGACAGTGTCTCTGCGTTTAAGACGTAGTCTAGGTACTAAGCCTCGTCATCTGCTTACCTGAGTATCAGTTACAGTTGAACACTTCAACTATTTAAGACGCAGCTGCGCTGCATGCTATAGACAGCGGAGCACACTCATCGACGTGATACTCCAACAGAGGTTTTGTCGATTATTGATCCAGATCCAGAATGCATAGCCATAACTATAACTTGAAATTATGAGCATAGACGCAGGCCTCTGTGATCGCATCGACACACCATGTGCAAAAAAACTTATGTTACAGGGCCTGAGGGGTCCCCGCAGAGGCAGGTATAACACGGGGAGCCGCAGTGTTGGACGAAAGTGACTGACAAACGTGGGAACGGAGGAAGCTGCGATTCACGTTGCTCGACCCAGTGGTGTCGGAAGCAATTTATGTGTGCGGGGGGCCCATTTTAAGCGCCAGAAAAATATTTGTGTTGTGCCCCCCACTTTATACGATGGGCCCCCACAAGTCTCTTGTAGAGGTGGCTCACTTGTAGGTTTTACACAGCATTACTAATGTGAGTATCAGTATCTGAGAATGAAATTGTGTGTTGCATTGTTAACAATGCAATAACTAATGCAAAAATCAGGGGGCCAGGCCCCACTTTGAAAAGGTGAAGTGGCCTGAGCCTCTCCGGCTCCGACGCCCATGGCTCGACCACCTGCAGAGTACACTCTACGTGCCGAACTCTGCATGTACTGTGGTCCATGGTCTACATTTACACCTATCTGTATGCTGTCCACTGCGTCCGATAACCAAGAACTGCATTAAATTTCAAAATGAGACAGATCTCTTCATGCCTTGCAGCAAGCTAACTTGTCACTCAATCAATCCCGATGCCTAGATGCATTCAAGTATTAATTTGGTCACTTACATACCGTAAGTGTCAGTAACACTGCATATTGTTGGCAAATGGCAATCTTATGTAACTGGAAATAACATGCCACATTACCACATGTGCATTTCTATGCATCTACTATGGTATAGGATTGGGGTTAATGTCATGTTGGCATAAATAAATATTGTTTCAGGACATGTGCAAAAAGTACTAAATTGGTGGTAAATACCCTAAACCTAACAGTAGCAAACTTGTCATTTTATGAATTCCTTCCCGTTTTATGCATCTTTAAGGAAGTAAGTAAGTAAGGAAATTTATACACAGTGCCTATAAATGTAGAGTTAGTATCTGACAAATTTTAAATATTATTTCCTAAACCAAAGAAATTCATGAATTTGCTGGTGACAAAGATGTTATCTGCATGGCAGATGGCTAGCTGGAAGAGCTAAGTTAACAATTCTTCTACAATGGAATCTGAGTTTTGGAGAAATGCTGGATCAGTTGCATTTTAGTTGCAGGAGACTATGTCGAAAACGACAAAAAGTGACAAAACATGATGTAGATATCTTGTTATTAACTTTGCCAGTCTACAAACGTTTTGAACGCCCCTCATACTCCAAGGAGCATAGCTGTGCTGATAACTTTATGGCATTCTGCACCGTCGGGTGCTTTGTGCCAAGCAGCTTTCAATCCAGTTTGCATATGCTGCCCAGAGTTATAGATCATTCTGTTAGAGATATTAACAGGTGTGTTTGTGAAACTGTTTTCATAGGCTTAAGTTGTAATATAATACATTTATTGTTTTATGTGTAGATGCTGGTGAAACAGTCCGTCAGCTGCGTTTTTGATAGTTGAACTATGAAACTTTGGTGTAGAGTATTATGACGACATGTAGCAGCTCATCTGAACACCCTGACTCTACGAGTATCAGTGATGTAGAAGAGTATGTTGACCATTTTGCCACTGGTGAAATATTATGCAGACACGTCCAGGAATGGCATGAAGCAAGCAGTAGACTGAAAACAGCCGGCGTCAGTGACAGTGACTGTGATGATTTAACTGCCAGTTCGCCTGTTAGCCACTTCTCTGATAGCATGCAGCAGATAACAGAAGTGGAGCCAGGATGTAATGGTGTACTAGCAGGAGTCGACATTAGATCAAAACCGACATGCAGTACATCGAGCAGTTTTCGAAGCATTGCTGACACCAAGTTGCATGACAGTGTTACAGCATGTCTAGCTAATGGCTTGGTATCTGAAGTAACTCCGGTATCCACCATGAACCATGTAGCTTCTTCTGAGGTACAGTCTTCGTCATTTACTGACAGCTATGACAACTTTAACGACAGGTTATTAGAAGGCACAGTGGTGTCTGAACCAGCTTCATCCACTACAAACTGCCAAAGTCACGCTGTCAGTAGTGAACTAAAGCCATCTGTGGTCAACAGTATACCACTTCTGTCCATCCCTCACACAGACCATATTTGTGATGACCGTAGCAGTTTTTCTATCTTACCATCTTTGTCATCATCCACAACAGAAGGTACATTGATACAGGTAATGCCACCTTCTGTTTTCAGTGTGCCTTGTGATGGCAAAGGCTCGGACAGTTTTACAGATGTGAGTTTGGATGATGACGTGGAGGTACCAAGAACGGTAAATGTAAATACTGATACTCTGAGTGTTCCACCTACCATTTCTACTGAGTCAAGTAGAGCCAGCTCGCCAAGTCGTCTGCAGTTGGCCACAAGCTTGTCTAATCTTCAGCTTGACGATGCTATTGTTCAAAGCGTTCTGTGCGATGATGAGGACGATGATAGTTCTCATGCTGTTGGCAGTTCAAGACATTCCACACCGGTAGCATTTTCAACCAACACGGACAGTGCGGCATTTCGGACACCAGGATCTACCAGTTCTGTTCCTTGCGATGATGACGGACTTCACGTAGCTGAACCAGACAATGCAAGCTTTGAGGAAATAAGTCTGCAGTCGTCCAGTGCATCAGTAGAGTTCCACAGTGTTGGCCCTGAACAGCCACCAACATCTGACACAAAACATTCCAGCGTTGCCAACTTCTTTGCCAGGTAATCAGGTGGCATAAGTGTAAAAGCATTGCAGTTTTGCCTTCATTGCTTTGTTACTGTTAGAGTACTAATGTTGCAAAGTTGGCTTTAAGGGACTAGTGCATGTATTTTGTCACTGTCGGTTGGGCAGCGAGAAGGGCCTTTGTCCTGTAAAATTTACAAAGTTATCTTTGGAAAGTTTCAGGAATTTGGCATCATCTTTAATGCATGTTGGAATGGAGTGGTTGCGTAGATTCCATCTTCTGCGAAATTTTAACTACGTTAAATTTGTAAAACTTGAAGCTTTGCTTTACGTGTGTCTCCTCCCTCCTCCTCCTCGGTCTTCTGCTGATATTCTAACTAAACCAGTCATGTCTAAGGAATAATTACCAAGTGGTTCTCTGTTGCCTTTCTCATGGGCCTTCTTGCCTTCTCTGCAGAGGTTAACTTCAAATGTGTGGCCAATGTCATGGGAATTTTAAACTTGTGAATGTCTTACCTTTCAGTTATTGATGTCAGAAGTGGAAGTCTTGAATAATTAGATGAGATAAAAGTCTAGTCACTTAATGCATCACACAAATGATGTGTCGACATATTTTGGGATTATGGTCTGACTTTTTGTTCTTGTTATCCTGGTTTGTTGTTAATATCCAGACTGCTGGTCTGCTACTGCTAGTTTTGTTGGCTATGAATACTGGCTGAAATTGTTTTTTATGTGCATGCATTATACATAGCACTGGCCTTAGATGATTGACACTGTTGATTGGGCTTCGGGAATTGCATATGGCCAGGAAGCTCCAGCACGACAGATTCTTTGGAGACCTTGGCGGACATCAGCTGAATGGAGGCAAATGTGGAAAATAGCAGTGAAATGGTTGTAACTGGTTGCGGTATTGACAGTTACATCTCAAGCTTTTCATCTATAAATTGTCAGTTGAGTATTTATTTACATTTTTGCATGTACGTGTTTGCAGAAGTTTACTGTTTGCTCGCAAGGGTAAAACTGACTCGACCGATGAGAAAAGTGTGTCTGAAGTACTGGGATGGAAGTTGTTTGGTAAGATTCCGCCAAAACTGGCTCCACAAAAAGACCCGTCCGGCTTGTCACTAGATCACAAGGAAATGAGAAGACTGGATGCAGGCAAACTTCAGCCAGAGTCAGTGAAGATGATGTCAAATTCGGCATTAATAAGAGGGCAAGTGGCAAGGAGATCCGACAGAGAAGTTCCATCAACTACCGCACTGATACTGGAACACCGGCCCGAGTTAGTATTATGTTTCTACCAACAGTTCTGCTTTGTTTACTGCAATTGTGCTGCTCAGTGTTATGATATTATACAAATGGAGCATAATGTCAAGTGCTGACATTTGAAATGCATCATAAAAACATGCACCATTAATATGCAGATAATGCACGTTTGTAAGTGTGACATTCAAATGTGATGTCCTGAGATTGAAATGTCAACATAAGTGCGAAGCCCAGCTATTGACATTTCAACCGAGTGACATTGCATTTTAATGTTGCATAACCAGGCGTGATTTATCTGTTTTGTCGTATGGTCAACTACTAAAATTTGAAATTTTTGAAATTAAAAATATATTTGCAATGTAAAAAGTAATTTTAAAATAATCATCTGAGCAATGTCAATAGACACTTGAGGTCAGATGTCGTCTTTTATAAGGTGACACTTAGCGATAGTCATTATATACAGCATGTTGACAAAAGGCCGCATCGCCACCACGCACGAATCGTTCAGTCGTTTGCAGCGGGAAAACGTTTATTTTAAAAAACTGCTTTATTTAAACTGATTCAGCATTAAACGATTTGCACATCCCTGTTGCCGGCATGTGCTATTTTTAGAGCTGTGTTGCCATTGGTTGAAGGGTGAAAGGTATTTAGGCTGTGGCGTGCAGCTCTTGACGCTCTGATGCTGGAAGTAGAAAAAACATAGTTTTAAATAGCTTATTTCTCATAAATACAAACGTTGGTCTCCTAACAAACTATACATGTATACTGCAGAGCGCAAGATCTTTTTATTGGTGTATTGTGTGAATTTAAGCATTCAGCCATTGTTGCACAGCTTACTATTACATTGTTTCCCTATGGGACTGACACCATCAAAAGTGACCCTTCATGTGGGGGATTTGAACCCCATCTAATACATGGTTCCTTGGACCTGCCTGAATCTTTATCCTAAATGGCATTTCGATCAATTCGGCCATTTTTGCACAGCTGATGAGAGACGTTCCCTATACTTTACAATGGCCACCGCTTTTCCCCCAAAAATTGCCTCTTTCCTTTGGGGGATCTGCATCTCCATCTAATACATGGTTCCTTGGGCTCACCCGAGTTAGCACCCCAAATGGAATTTTGATCTGTTCAGCCATTTTTGCAGGGCTCGCAAATGTGACCAACAGACACACGGACAGACAGATCGACCATGCTACTCCATTTGTAGTAATAGGTCGTCATCACTAGCTGTCACTGCGGCCTAATAATAAGAATCATCATCGTCATTATTTTGTGGCATTGATGTAATGTCTCTGCATGTATGTGCAGCGGTTTGCCAAGTAAAAGTCCAGAAGATATAGTTCGACATCAACTGATGTATGACCAGATGGTCGATGCAGCAAGGAAAAAGGGTTGGTAATTGGTATATTTCACACACACAGTGTACTTTTACGTACACTTGTGGGAACTGCGTCTGTCTATGAAGAATAGTTCGGATAATATTCTTTCTTCTCCTGCATATGGTCATCATTGCTCAGATGTCAGTTGGGATGAGAAGAGATAAATAGGTAAACGGTAGTGAGACTACTGTCGATAAGAGCAATTGACTTCTTCATTGACTTCAATTCAGTGGTCTGCAGTAAAGGTCAAGCTTGCTGTTGACTGGTGCTCTGATGTCTGTTTGGCTTGTATGTTTGATTGCATTTGAATTGAATGCCTTTATGTAATACTGTTTATTGATTATGACTGTAAATTGTAATATTGTCAGTTTATTGTAACTTTTCTGTTATTGACATGAGATACATTTTGCAGCAAGTGAAACTGTAACCACTGGCTTTGCTAATGGTGTGTAGAACGGAAGGATGCAAAAGTTCGGAAGCAGCGTCAGGAACAGCAGCGAAGACATGAAGACCAGTTGTATAATGCACTGCAGACGTGGAACACAGAGATATTGCCCAACTGGGACCTATGGTGAACAGTTATTTCATTTTTACTTTGCACTATCCTGTGTTAGCTCGCACATGCTATGGCCTGGTGTCTATCCGTCTGTCCGTCTGTCATAAGTTCTACTACTACTGCTACTGTGACAAGATTAACGTGCCATATGTATGTCAGACAATTAAATGACCAATTGCAGTCATCATGCAAACAACGCCTATGGACTCATTTTCTGATGGGAGTGTAAAAATGCAGGTGGGTGGGTAAAAAAAATTTTCGACCATTTTTTGACTTCTTCCACTCAGATGCTGTACTGTCAAAAATTTGTATCCATCCACCATGATGGTCTAACTACGTCAACGATGATGTGCTGGTGGAGTGATATGCAATGTTGTCGTTCAACAATGTTTGATCGTCCAGGTTTGATTTACAACTGATGGCTTACTTTAAGGCTCATTCTCATTGCGGGGACTGATCTGTCAGTTCATTTCTCACATGTACAGAACTGGTTCAGCTAGTTGCATCGATGCGAACAGTCTTGAGTTGAGCCGTCGGTGTTATATATATATATGTGACACGGACCACTGCATTCTTGTTGTGCAATAGTTGAACCTGTTGTCATGATGCATATACAGACTATGCATGTTGCTGAAGAAAAAGTGGCCTTGCAGAAACTGCTCCTCAGGCTTACATGGAATCTGTTTGCGTTATTCATACAGCAGTAGGACAACATTTCAACTGACTTGGAGCATCGCACGTTCTCTCGGCGATAGCAGAGCCTCTTGTAATAACTGTTTTCAGTCTGGCTACTGGCGCCTGAGAGCTTGCATAAAAGATGTAGTCAACTGTTCGCTCAGTCTGAAGGCATCCGGCATGTGGCTTGTGGAGACATCATTAGCAATCTGTTCTGGAAGTTTGAACTGGGGAAAAAGTGCTTTAATGTACGGGTAATATTATGATGCATTTTGTTGACTGTTGAGTGCAGCAAAACAGCGAAGAAGACGCACGATCTGTGGTGGAATGGACTTCCGCCAAGTGTCCGAGGCCGAGTGTGGAAACTGGCAATTGGAAACGACTTGAATGTTACATCTGGTACGCATTTAAGGATAATCGCATTAGAAGAATACAGATTGAGGCTGGCCTTACGGCATGGCATACACACATCATTCGCCAGTGAGAACTTTGTTGAAAAGGCGCTTCACAAATTCACATTTTGATTTTCGTTTAATTGATCTGAATGTGACTGACTGTGTTTAACTGGTAAGCTGTTGTGTGAGACCATGATTGATTGTGCATCAGTGATTGCATGAAGTTGCAAGCAGTTAATTGTTTTCTGGCAGCATTTATCATTTAGTATTGCATTAGATTACCACATTATGATCACCTTCTTTTGGTGTAACATTAGCTGTTAAATTAGCCAGTTGCTAACATATGCCAAACAAATGCTATAGCTCTTGCAAAGAAATGTTTCTTTATACATTTAAACATTTGGCAGTCCATACTTTCTTCCTTATACTTACTGTGATAAGTACTCTGATCAGCCTTATTCATTTGTTTCCTGCAAACCACCTATTTAAGTGAATGATTTTTAGACGTCACTGATTACGTGGAATGTCAGTTTTGTAATTTCTCTGTCAGTGCAGCATGGCTGTGTAGTGTTGATTCATCAGTGATGAGCCGATGGTCATTGAACATATGAATGATGTTCCTGGAGAGTATTGAAAAAGACCTTAAATTTTTTATTCAGCAGAGGAGGAACCGTGAATGTGTGACCTTTTTTGCCAACTTTTCTGTAACTGATTTTCAAATGTGTCTGTATGTTGTGTATTACTATTTGAATGATCAGTTCTTCTTTATGACTTTAATTATGAACATTCAGTATTTACGGTGCGTAGATTCTGGTATAGCTGACACAAATAAGCTTATTGTGTGTAATTAGAAATATCTGTGACTTGCAGCATAGAAACCTAGAGATGTGGGGATGCATCACAAAATGACGTTGTCTGTTGTTCAGCAGTTTTGCCCTTGGTAAAAAATTGGTGAGTGTCCTCCAAAACGAAGACTTGCTTATTAAACTAGCACCTATGCAACATATATCCACGTCAAGTCCGCTGATCTCTGTTGAAACTTATGAGCTAAAACATCAAATCACCTTTCCTTCTTATGTAGAAATGGGCACTTAAAATTTTTTAAAAATTAATTATTTGAAAATAAAAAAA
>Ga0209363_1000256_pt1 | contig 19040 bp, 9 predicted proteins | sample WorMetexBAHAMAS3_FD_187385 | JGI IMG/M metagenome (GOLD analysis project Ga0209363, IMG submission 187385) | Marine gutless worms symbiont microbial communities from Max Planck institute for Marine Microbiology, Germany - Inanidrilus exumae... | ecosystem: Host-associated > Annelida > Digestive... | reverse complement strand
AGTACTTGGCTAGCTATCGTCTAATTGGTTAAACGAAGTAGGTTCTCTTTTTTAGTATTTTGAAGTACGTACGTGCCATATCGTCGTAAAAAGTTGACAGTTTGCTATCTCATCTCCTGATGAGTTCTTGTTAAAGCAAATAAATGATTTGAACTTCACTGTATCCACATCTGCGTAAACTACACAACAACGTATATCATTGCCGTTTTCATCATTCAGTCCGAAACTCAAATCACTGTTAACTCATTACTGTAACCTTCCTAAAGTTTCGATTTAGGTTTTAAGATTGCGTTGCGGTGCTGTCCGGGCAGCAACGCTAAGCATCCGTGTAAACGAAATTCCTAGTCTCATCCATTCCAAACATACAGCGGTAATCTTGTGTCGAGTGGGACGTTAAACTCTACAATACCAAACCATACAATACTAGTCGGTTTTAAATAATTAATATTCAAAAATTACAACCCTAAAGTATTCACTTATTTTACTCATAATAAGGTATGAGCTCACTGGGCATCTGGTCAGTTAAATAATTCAGCATTAGAAATAGAACTTAAATTTCACTATGTATCGTCAAGAATTTGCAACTGCCTGCAAATTTCATCAACGTTAAAAATGTAACCACATCAGAAGCAATGATAGCAGCAACCAGAGCACAGCTATTTTGAAGTAATAATAATAAAACAATGCATTTATTTGTCATTATTATTATTATTATTATTATTATTATTTATTATAAAAATTGTGTACTTAACAACTGATAACATTAAAAATTTAGTGACAGCCTTGTAGTGGTTCGCCATGCATACATTATCACACTGTGCATGTTCCAGGTCTTCATAATCCTGTTGTTTCAAATACAAATTTACAACGCCAAACTAAATGGCATCAACAATAACTATCACACATAACACATTTTAAAATATTTATCGCACATGCGCTAGACGTGCAAAACGAGAACAATTACAATTTATGCAGCGACTGAAAGACACCATTAAATGATCAGCCCTATGGCAATGTTACAGTCACACGATGTATGGTGGCGTTCCGTGGAAAGCCACTCAAACGTTTGATAATATAAAGGTTTAACTTAGCAATACAATGCTGCCATTTGCAAAAACTAACAAACTCGTTCCATTTACACTCCGATATCGGTAGAAAATGACAGTATTAGGAAAATGACAACAACAACGTACATGCATGGAACACTAGTAAAACAAAAAATCAATGGACGTACGATCCACTGAGCCAATGACTGACATACTACAGAATGGCAAAAATAAGACGATAACCATTAAGAGCTGTAACAGACATGCTCACAGCAGCCGTCAGCTTCCACAAATGATATCTGTAGTATAGTTGCAACAGTCAGGAGTGAAATTCTGTCTTACAGTTATGACTTTGAAAGGCAAACACGTTCAAATCCAACAGGTGGTGCAGCAATCAATCTAACAGAAAAATTATGACTACTGTAATACCAGCTGGCCATAAACCAGCTATTCAATAAATCAGCCGACTCCAAAATTGGAAGATCAAGAAACTACACACAGCAAAACTTCCCAACTATAAAACACTTTTTTTGCAATATCTGTGCTGACTTCAGAGGTTGCTGAATATTTTGCAATTACTGTAACTGTTGCACACATGGTAGAGTTGATGATGGGCGCAACATGTCATGCCCCTTCTGACGAATGGACCATGAAGGCAGTGAAAATGTACATAACATGCATGTTGTGGGTACAGTGGCTGCCTGTTCCAGTACAGTGTGCAACAGTAGGTAATGTGCATGCAGAGAAAAGGCAATTACATACTAACTGATACTTTTGTAGCAAACGAGCCTGGTTTGTCACATGATCAACACACCTTCTAGAAATACCATGCATGGTTATTAAACTAAGCAAACTGGCACGGTTCAGTTGGGCAGAATTTAATGCCACTCTCCACAACCAGTCATTTTGGTGTGGAATGAAAAGTTGCAGGTTAGGTCAAGTAGAAAAAAACCCAGACTGCATCAACATTCAAATAGAACTTGGTTGGATGATGTCAATAAGGTTACAAAAGGCTTTGGTCTGTCCTGAAAGGATGGCCAGGTTGAGAGTAAAAACTGAAGAAATATCGTGAGGCAACTGGCTAATGTACCAGGAGAACGGACACGACGAAGTGTGTGTGTCTGTATTGTGCAGCTTCCCAATCGTAAGTCTGGATGATCTTTACACACGTTAAAAGTGACTACAGTGTGTTTTGAAGCAAGTAAATTCTACTGTTGATTATTTCCATCACTGCTATGCAAAGTTTACTAAAAGATATAAATATTATCACAGTTTATTACATCAAACCTTACTACAACTTGAATTTAATTTAGAAGTACACTATAGTAGCTTACACATATTATATACACAAAGGAAACGATTTGTTGGTCTATTAAGGTAAACATTCTAATAATAAATACTCCACCTTTTGCACGTAACTGATAATTTGGAACAAGTAGTTAAAGAATTCTGACAAAAGGCAGCATCGCAGAGGGAGGAAGATTTTTCACCGGGGGCGGGGGGGACAATGTAATATGAGAGCGGCCAGACAGGAGCATTGCAAAAGTCAGCTGCAGCAGTGGCACAGTCGGCCGTTACTAAGGATTCAATAATCCCTTTTGCTGCATGCTGTTACCGACGATTGGTTGATCCCTTTTTGCTGCATACGTCACTTTTCAGTGGGCCAGACAACCCGCAAAACTGCCCCTTTCTGTGGGGGATGTCGACCCCATCTAATATATTTCTTGGACCAACGCGAGTCAGCACCGCAAAGGACATCTCCATCAGTTTAGCCGTTTTTGCACAGCTCACCCGAGTTCCCAACACACAAACATAAACAGAGGCAGACAGACCACGCTATGACATCTGTAGCAATAGGCCGCATCCATGCAATGTGGCCTAATAATTTGGCATTTAATTTAACATTTGCAAGATAAATATTTTAAAGTAAATTCTAAACCAATATTACTCATCGGTATTAGACACTCAAACAGAAAGCAGTGGTATCCATTGACTAAAACTGAATACCCAGTAACCACAAACACCAAAATTTATAACTGGCACGACATGATTTACTGGTGTTTTAGTGTCTATATTCAGCATGTGACAAGAATCATGCATCATCGGACAAACCTTACTAATCTGATACAAACTAGTACCTTAAAGCTGTGAATGCATTCACCTAACAATTTCATGATCAACTCTGTGTAATAAAAAGTGAATGGATAAATCAAAATAGCGGTAGTCTACAAACTGATCTAGTGAATAAACCAATAGCATAGCACACAAGTGGTCAAAGAATTTGACAAGAGGCCGCTTCGCAGGGTAGGGGCAGATTTTTCATCCGGGAAAAGTTAACGTTACACTGGGCAGTCGGTAGCAATGCAGTCAGCTGCAGCATTCGCAATGATGCCATTACTGACTTTTTGCTGTGTACACCACAGCAGTAACTCACAATGCTTTCAACCGCCCAAAATTGCTCCTTCCCCTAGGGGATCTGGAATCCTGTGTAATATATGGTACCTTGGGCTCACCTGTCAGTCACCAAGTCAAACAGAACCTCAATCACTCCAGCCGTTTGTGCAGTACTCATGAACATGACCAACAGACATACAGACAGACCACGCTACTCCATCTGTAGCAATAGGCCGCGTCTAGCTATTGCTGCGATGTGGCCTAATAATTCCCAATAGCTAATAATTTACGCACTGCATGAACTGCAAATTATCACTTCACTAAACACACTGGATCACTACTACTATTACCATTTCTACTACGCATCATGATCTGTCTCTGTGTTGGTTACATGGACGTGCTGTGTACTAACGGCTGAACTGATTGAGATGCTGTTTGGGAGGCTGATGACTCATGTGGGTCCAAGAAAACATGCATTACATGGGGGCTGGGATCCCTCACGCGAAGGGGCAATTTTGAGGGTTGCCCGGCCTATTGAAAAGCACTGGGAGTCAATGTTGCAGTGTATGCAGCAAAAGGGATCATTCAGTCCTCAGTAATGCATGCAGTAAAAGAGATAATTCAATCCTCAATAACGGCATGACAGTGTGACTGCTGCAGCCGACTGCAATGCTCCCGAATGGCTGATGTCACACGACACTGTCTGCAGTAAAAACTCTGCCCCTCCTGTGATGCGGCCTTTCATCAAAAGTCTTTGAGCACATGGAGTTTCATCAAGATTTACTCAAACCGGGGAAACGAAAACTCTAAGTGTGTCTGTGTGGGTTACAACCACAATGAGTCTACCAGATGGACAATTGTGGGCCTAATATCTAATGTGGGGTTGCTGGAACCATGACCAGGTGGCATTTGGCATGAGACTCCAGAATTCAGATTCCATCTTGTGCTCTCATGCTGGTGGCTAAAATCTCACACATCGACAGCATTCATTTTTAGTTGAATTGCTATTAAGAATTCAACATCAAAACTAATACAATTTTTATGAGAACATATTCCACAGTGCACTACCAAAGGCTTTGACAATTTTTCATGCACTGCTCTTTGACTACTTCCCAGCACTACTGCCATGTTATTCGTCCTCAAAATAGGGGTGGGCGTAACATTGTATTTTTACCGAGTAAACAAGCATACCAAATTGCAAGCTGGTTCTACATGGACCAATGCTAATATGCAGAATCTCACCACTTTGGGCTTTCTCAAAATGCTACTGCAGTCTCCGGACAGCATCAATGTGCAGAAGGCGTATTTATAATGTCATTACTATTATTAACATTGAACTGATTTTTACTATGGCGCCATTACCTATACTTAACATTACAAAGGGTAAATTTAACTTGATGTTCTCTGAGAACATATCACATTAAGTAAGTAGCAAACATGAAGGATTAGTTATACTTAAAACACGTGTAACAGTCATATAACAACCACTGGCTCAAATAATGAAACACAATATTCCCATCATACCCACTGTCCTCTGGCAACCTCAGTTCAAATTTCATTTCTGAACCATCCAACGACAATTTTTAACTCAGCATAAGTAACGCAAAATAAATCAGTGCTCTTTTCAAGCTAATGACTAGACGCACCAAAATCATAATCAGTCCGAAGACTCACGATCTGAAATAGACAACTGAAGGACACATAGGCCAAATATCAATGTGTATAAACGAGGAATTGAAAAGATCTCTGCAGTCAACTGTTCCAACTGTCAACTGCCCAGTAACTGACATTAATATGGACAGATTTGCATTTCCACCACCATGAAGACTCAGTCCTTAGTAGGGCCCACAGTCTTCCGTGGAAAATTTAGCCAAATTCTGCGGCTCAGTTTAGTAAATTCTGCAGCTCGCTGCCGGAAAATCGTCCAAATTCTAACTTAACCATGGCCTCCTGTTTATGAGTAAACTGAGCTGTCTGCTGTTCAATTAGTGAATAATGACATTGCACTAAGTTTCATTGTAAGTACACAAGAATATAATCCATAGTGTTTTTGAAAAATGTGATGAAAGTGATTGGTTACCTCACAGGTTTCTAGTTTTAGAATGGCATATATCACACACCGACTGTAGGCATACCAATATAAAAGCAGAAACGAATGTGTACAACCACATTCGGAGTGAAAGGAGGTCATTTTACTGGATTTATTTACACTGTACTACGTTGTCACCGGTCGTTTTTATCAAATTCTGCAAAAACAAAGAAATTCCGCGGCAACGGGGAAATTCAGCAGCTCGGCTCGAAATTTCGCAGCCAGCGACAAACTGTGAGCCCTAGTCCTCAGCAGTATTCAGTGACAACCAGCTACAGCGATCTATGCTTCAAGAATACATTACCCTTGAATAACAAAATCATATGTGCACATCCGCTGGCTGCATGAATACTGTGAGTGATGACAAAGCCGAAATTAACAGCAGGAAAACAACGAAGTGCTAATTAGTGGAAAGGAGTCATGTACCAGACACAGGCTCCTGGTGACTGACAGCAGATGAGCTGGTTAAACAAGTGGGCAACACGACGGCCTGGCTCGCTGAGAACTGAACCAAAGAAACGGGAGGTAGTATCGAGCTTGCAGCAGTGTCAGACAGCGACGGCGAGCTCACTGTACAGGCACTATAGCTTGCTGCTGCAGCCGTGGCCAGAACTGTTGCCGATGCAAAGGGATGATCCATTTTGATGATGGGTGAAGACGAGACGGGAGGAGGTGGGCAAAATGTTGTCGAAAATGGTGTGAAAATACTCGCAAGCGGCAGTGCTGATAAACTGGACGTGACCAGCGGCCGACTGTCTACAACATACCGCCAAGTTGGATTTATCAGTGTATGAACATCGGGCAATGTCTGTAGTGACGGTAGTCCCGATGATGGCAAACTGGCAGTACTGGGCGATGACACTCGTAACGAGGCTGGACTGCTGATGGACATCTGAAAAGGTGTTGAGAGTGACCCGACTTGCAACAAGGGAGCTGTCAGCAAACTATCAAGTAACGACGTCCCAGCATCTGCTGGCGTTGACAACACACAACTGGCTTCCGATGTCCGCTGAACAGACATGCAGCTGCATGTTGCAACAGTAAAAGACGGCAATGACGATACCATCACGGACTGTCTTGTTGCTGCGACTGGTGACTGTGTTAAACCACATGTTGCTGGCATAGACGACGATGAAACACCAGCAACATTGCTAAACGACGATAAAGTCGAAGTGTATGCACGAGGATCGACACCAGTCCTGGATATACCTGCAGTTTCTATGTCACTGTGAGCCGGCTTTGTCTCACCAGACACCGTAGTTAAAACATCACAGTCTATCGATGGCATGCCCCAAGCTGATGACGTCGACAATGCCTGTGTGATGTTCCGTAGGTCGCTCGACACCAGTGCTCCGCCAAGTTCACCAATGCCGTCAGCCAACTCCTCTGTCGGACTAGTCGCATTCCGACAGAACAGCACACTGGCAAGATGCTTCATCAGTTCTTCATCATTATCATTCAAGACAACGACACCGTCATGCAGCCGAGGTTGTGCTTGAAACGGCACCAGTCCATCATCTTTCGAGTCAACAAATGGCTTTGACATGTCAGCCAGCGCTCGCGTGAATGCTTCATCGACATCTCGTGCCAAGCTGTATTCTCCGTTTTTACCTGTACACACATGATCTCATCTGCTATACAACAGCAAGTACACCAACTCTCTCGGCAGTAAAAACCCGTGGCACAATTATTTGGCAGTTATGCAGTTAATGTCTGGGTGACCCTATCGGGAAATATCTGTAACAATAAACAGACGAACAACCCCCACACTGTTGTTGATGAAGACAGCACAGAACAAAATGATCACAGCTCACTATCTTACAAAACAATTTTAAATTTTTCCTAATTTGCATGGTTGCACATAAGTTAAGTCCATAACTACTCATAGACCTTGTCACATCAATTATTGCAAATAACATTTATTTCTCGTTAAATAATATACTACAACTCTCACAAGCACATTTATGCAACAGGTCTACAAGTTAGCTAGTTGGAGTTTAATGTCCCTTTTCAGCATAAATATGGCTATATCAAAGATAAAAGGTCAGGGGTGGAGAGCTATCCCTACCCAGTGAAGGAAGGCAAGCGATATATTAACCTCAACCCTGGCAACCTTTTTCTTCAGCAGCCACCCAAAAAGAGAAAGGGATCGAGAGGCACATTTAAATTATTACTCTAACGCCTACAGCAGGGGAAGACAACTATTGCACTGCAAGACTAAACTAAACCAAATACAACAAAATATCATAATAAATCTTAACTAAGCCATACAGATAACACAAAATTAACAAAACAAACTAAACCGACGTTTGATCGCCTCCTACGACCTCTGGCCTGGAAACAGAGTGGTGACTATTCTGGTAGAAAAGGAAGGGATGGACAAAAGAAGAAAATAGGTAAAGCAAACGAGATAACGAAAAAGGGAAAACTAAACACAGCAAAAGATGAGGAAGTGAGTGGACAAGGGAGGAAAAAAGGCAGGAAAGGGGGTACCCTGGCCCCATGTGGGGTCAATAAGTCTACAAAAAATATAAACTTTCTAAATTATGACAAGATAAGTCACTTCAAAGGCTCAACTATCAAAAACTGAAGCAAAATAACTACAACAAATGGATCACGTAATTCTATCTACTTGACAAGCTGAAGATGAGTCTCCAAACAAATGTACATAAAACATACCGGTTAGTAAATCAAAAGCCTCATCTGGCATTTTGTTCAACACATCATGCAGGTCATGCTCATCAAGAAACTTGGTGGCCTGATCAGTGTCCAGAGGCAGCTCAAGACTTGTAGCTGTTCACAATTCACAGGGAGTACATAAAACATTACTTACAAAACCATCCGAGGCATATATTAGCACAATATGTGTGACAATCTATTATGGGGACTATTACAAATGATGTATTTTCTCTGCACAAAAATAAAAAAGTTTAACTACAATTTAATAGACGATAAAAATCAGGTACAATATTTTAACTGAAATAAATTATCCACGTATGGGACTGATGGTCGACTCTTCACAAATGACGTTTCTGCCAAGTTCAGTCACATGACACAAAAACTATGACAAATATAAAATATCCGGCCTGAACAAATTTAGATACTGTGCCATAGTTTAAAAATCCGTGGTCAATTGCTAGCTCCCATTGTAAATGACGCAGGAGATAGCTTTTGTAAATGGCAAAATTTCGAACTCTGAAGGGCTCGTGACTTGGACCTCGGATCGGGTCATACTGCACACCATCGTGCATCACTCATCGACCTCTACCTACATGCCAAATGTCACTGAAATCGAAGAAACATTTTGTGAACGGACGTATGTACGTAGGCACGGACAATCGTTGGACATTTGAGATCCGCTTTACTAAGTCGACTCTGAAGAGTCGACCGACACTAAAGAGTCGACCTAAAAACTAAAATGTTCCATATGGCACTTGCACAGCAAAAACTACAAATTGGCAGGTTTTTTGTCTAACACAAAGTGCTAAGTTGCACAATACAAATTTCTTCTCTCTAAGTGCTGAAACAGTTATCACGAAAGTAGTATATATTACCAAGTGCAAATGGTTCAGCCAAGTCAAGCCCAACATCTTCCAGGGTGTCCTTGTGCATTGCAGACTCAGGTGCCAGAAGACAAACATCGGGCGCGGTGCGTGATATGGCAACTGTAGATGTCAAAGGCTGTGCAGTCAAATCTGACTCCTCCTTCACGGACATGTGAATACTGCCCGTGTCCATAGCGACGGGCTCTTCAGCAGCTGCATCATACAAGCAATATAGAATAGCATGGCATCTGTCTGTGAGGGACGATATGATGCTGTGTCATATGAAAATCTTGTCAAGTTAATGCTAGGTTATGAGACTAGTGACAAGTTTGCAAAAATGTCATACTGGTCTTGTGAGTCACAACTGAAAACCAAGACACTGCGATTAACAAAATCTGCAATGTGAATATCATGGTCATTCAAAGGTCATCAGAAAGGCATTATTTGACAGGTTATATATCACTGCCTCCTCTTAGCAGTCCATCTCTGTCTTGGCCCATTTCCATTTTGTTTAAGGTATGTGACTGCCCGTGACCTTAAACAGTCATTCAGACTGTTTGACTTATATACTGGCTGTAAAATGGTGCATCAGACTTGTTATTATAATTGAAATAATAGTCACAGGAAATGCTTCTGATATATAAGCTATATTTTAAAGGTACTGGATTTACAAAGTTAAATAGTTGAAATGACCTTCAAAATCACTCAAATATTACTGGAGACATCATTGTTCAGCAGATCAATCTTTTGTCGTATGTTTTATTGTCTACTGTGTTCAACGGCTGCGGTTTGTCACCCGCATTAATAAACTAATAACTGACTGATTGATCACACATTGCTATTAGATTTTAGAGTTTGGCCGATGTACACATCGGACATCGAAAATCGGCAACATTGGAACATGCTGGAACATCGGCGAATCGGTGTTGGCAAATCGCCGATATCGATTTTGTAAAAAAAGTAAGCAGTGTGCAACAACATTAAAGTCATTATCAGTGCAAGCCACCGCAGACGACCACCCACATTGCCGACCTCCACGGACGACCACCCATGCCGCCGACTGCCGTGGCGGTCGGCAATGTGGGTGGTTGTACGGCAGGCAGTGTTGTGGGACTTCAAAGGACACCACGACGCCAGGTGTCAGACACGACTGTTGTGACACAGAACTGAAGCTTATGTTATTTCCGTTTGGTGGACGGCATGGCAGCACTCTGTCTCCGTATAGCGCCATAAAGTCCGAAGATACAGAGGCACTGGTGGCATCAGGTTAAGACTGTCTGAACATGTGGGTCTTGAGGTGTCATTTGAAAGTGTCCACAGTACGGCAGGATCTAATGTAAGATGGTAGTGATCAAATCTGTACACAGGTAGGCTATATCAAGTCCCACTGTATGGAAGACTAATCCCCCTTAAAAGGGGCGTGGCTAAGGTCACGTGACCCATTTTAAATTCTGCAGCATCCAGTGATATTTCTGTATCGGCTGAATCTAGAGTTGTCAAATTGTGCACACAGGTAGACTGACGACGAGTGTATAGAAGCAATGTGTACCTGCTTCGGGCTGTGCTGACAGCGACAAGGTTAGATAAAACATTTTCTGTTGGATTTTCTTTTTCTTTTTGCCCTTCTTTGGTGGTCGTGTTAATGCGGACGGCTTAGTTTTCTTTCGTTGCTTTTTCGGCTTCAGATCACTGAGCGTTTGTTGATGATGCTCCTAAATGAACAGTAACATGATAAATAATCAGTAACAATGTGCAACACCAATATCAAAATAATGCAGATAATTAAATATCAATAACAATATAAAACAAGACAATATGTGAGCAACAAAAATAATATAATATCATCATCTTGATCAGCATGTCTAAACACGTGCTCTCTAACAATGCCTGGTTATTCAAGAGCACACAATAAGAATAATAATGTTTGTTTATTCAACTGACGACATAACATGCAATCAACATCTGCCACGCAGGGCAGATGTTGATTGCATGTTATATACTATATACAGAAGGGTTTAACTCGGCTAAATTGCTGCCACACACAGCACACAGCGGTTGATAACCACACCGGCTTAACCTCATGAACACTCACCAGATGGCGAACCAGCACACATCCGATAAAGTTGCTCACTGCTCAATTTATCGACCCAGAAAGGATCAAAGGCTGAGTTGGCCAAGTTGATTCAGCATGTTCCATATACATGAGCTCAAAAGGATTAAGGACATGTCAAAGAATTATTTTTAAAGGCCACCTACCACTTTTGCAGAATGTTCGTGACAAAGTGGTAGTTCGTGGGTAACATCAAATATGGGCACACAGCACTGTGTGTTGTCTGAAAACTTGGCCGTACAGTAACTGAACAGCTGCTGGTCAACATTATACATAATATCTGCACATATAGGTTAAGGATCTATAACCAACTGTAAGATATATAACGTTAATCTAAACAAATAACACAGAAATTAATATTATTACAAAAATGACTAAATAAAGTTAGTACAAACACAATCGTTTTATGGCTATTATACAAGTCAACAACTCAACATATGTTAGCCGAAGGATTTTGTTGAAGCAAACGTTGCTGACAACAACTATCACATTTTCATTGAGGAGAAGATGCCAGAGTGCTCCTCAATAGTGTTACCTAACCATCTCCATACCGTGACATCACCTCAGTAATGTGGACTAAACAAATTAAAACTTGCCACATCACACTAAGATTGTCTACTATTAGGCATACTGTATGGTCATGTTTTGTACAGAACGTTCAGTTGTATACTGTAGTGTTTTACTATGTCTTAGGTTAGGCTCTTTTTATTGCATTTATGTGTTCATTGTCTGTATGTTTCTGTGTGCTGCACACTGTGCATACTCGATAAGTAATAATAATAATTAACAAATCAATCACAGACAGCAACTTTGCCCCGGGGCTGCCACCTGGCGAACTCGAGAGAACGTAATGTCTTCTTCGACTCAGGTGCATTGGCCCCATTATGGGAAAACATGACATTATCGACAAAACAAGAAGCACATTACATATTGCACTGTCACTGGAAAAGGATAGAGCCATAGCCACAGTAAATACACAAATGGAAAATCTTGTGAAGTTTGGATATGCGGTTTTTGAGATATGCAAGCAGACAGACAAACACACAGATACATACAGACACGCTGATTGCAATACTTAGCACCCCTACGGGAGTCAAAGTAAAAAAAAGGTCAGCCGAGGCAACGAAGGCAAATTATGCACAGCACAAATATCTTTCACTCCTGTTACAATATAACTTTTACTGCGCGATCCTACGATAGCGTGGTATAGCCTGGCCTGTGTCCATCCACCTGTCTGAAGGTGTGTCTGTCACAAGCTGGAGTTCTATCACAATGGTATAACATGCCATCATGCAAATGCCACATGATAACTTAGCAACTCTACAGTTTTCTGAGGCCAAACAATCAGAATCAGAAAGCATATGTGGCATGCAATTTCAACCGTTGTATCATAAATGAAAGACTTTTCAACGTCACAGGCAGTCATGTAAGCCGTAAAATTCGTAGTATCTCGGAAACTGCGCAAGACTGATATGTTGCTACTACAGACTACTAATCGGAAGTGATATATGGCCTATCAAATCGTTTCCAATGACCTTGAGTGACCTCCAAGGTCATTTAACTATTGCAAACCTTTTCAAACGGGACCTTTCTTACAGTTGTGCAGCAGCCGACAAGATTTCAACTCCCACAGCACATCACGGGAGGTCAATCTGTGATAGCTGAGCTTCTAGTGTGTATATACAGTACCCCAATGGAGAACCAAAGAGTTACACAGAAGATAAATAAAATTGCGAGAAGAGTAACAGGTAAAGGATACGCCGCATGCAGTGATTTGTAAATGGCAGTGCAGTTTCACCACAGCCGACATCATCATCCCCTTTATGAAGGCACGCACGCCTTTGCTGGTCAACCGGTTTTGTTCTACACAGACATTGCACAGACATGTTAATAAATTTACAGCTTTCAACAGTTGCAGCACTATGCTCTTACGTGTAATGTAGCATTGCAGACTAAGTAATAAACATTTAAACCGTTTATGATTGGCTGATGACCACTGCGGCTAAAATTTAACATCTACCAACTGACGTCTGTATATGTCACATTGCAGGCAACGTTCTTCTAACCAGATAACAAATCAATGTAGTGCAAGTTACTATCTTCATGATAGTATTTTCATCTTCAAGATACAAGATAGTATCTTATCTTTCATCTTCAAGATACTTTAAATAAAAGTATCTATATCTTGTAACTTCAAGATACTTTTTGAAACTATATTGACAAAAATGAAGATACAATTATAATTTACCCTTTATCACCTGTAACTTTGTGGAAGAAACATACACCTGTTATTAGCTCTATCAGGCATCAATTCTACCTGAAAACCTAGAAGAAGCTCCATTTTGTTGTAGTGCTTACATTTTATACTTAGCTCAATAACGAGTCTTATTCTTATACTTTAAGTTGCACTCTTGACATGAGTAATATGTTAAATAAATCCAAGCAATTAACATCAGATGACAAAACAAACAGACCGTTGCCCAGAAGATCGACCGTGCCGCTGTTTTGGCGGTGACAACACTGTCTGGAGGGCAACTGCAGCTGACAATGAGCTACTTTTGGCGGCGGTCACTAGCACCAGGTCTTCTACGGACTGCTGCTGCCGTACCGACTTGTTACCATGGTGCCGCAGCTGTAGCTGGATGAAGCGTCGTCGTTCACGAGACTTCAGTAGCAAAAGTTTAGTCCGACGGATGTTCGCTGACACCTCATCTGCAAGACTGTGTAAAAACAACAAAAATACTTCAAAACATGTGCTAAATAAATAGTAGAATGAAAGAAACCAAACTAAAAAACAGGCATATATATGTTCACAAATTCATATGTTGTACTGACATTAGAGTGCTGGTGTAAAGAAAGCAACACCACTTCCATCAGGAATCTGCTGATAGACATAGAAAGGATGGAACCAAAGGGTGTTTTTCTAGCTTGGGTCAGTGCTTTTTTGTTTCCTTCACTGTTTTGAAGCTGTTGACAGGAAGACATTGTAAGAATTAATTAGAGATCAAACAAACCGATCGCTGCTGTTCCGAGACCAAATCAGTAACTGCACTAATTTGTTCCGGCCGGAACCGAACCGAACCACACGTTTGTTGTTGGTTAACTACTGCGGTCGAAATGCTGCTCACATATATTTACCATTCGACGACATTACGTGTATCATATTTACACGACATTAGTATTAATCGTGATCTCGTGATGTTAAAGAATTGTTTACAGTATAGTTTTTATGTATATAAATGCATTACGGTTGATGTGAAATAAATGAAAGAAAAACCTATTTGTTTTGTTTATAACACGCCGATATTCCAGGTAGCCTGAAGTGCAAGTTGAACTGACAATGCAGTAATTGCATGCACTATAAGTTATGTTAAATGTAAGTTGTACAACCTACAAAGTCAACAACACGATTCGATTGAATCGGCAACAGTATCACTATTATCATACCCTCAATATCTAGAGAAAATGCTTAGCATGTTCCGGCTCCGGAACAAAAAATGTTCCGCGACCGGACTGAACCGACGTTGTTCCTGGCTGGAACAGTACCAGAAATGGTTCTGGTACGATCTCTAGAATTCGTCTGGTTCATCTGATAAATGCAGATTCAGAACCAAGTAACCAGGTGGAGTGGTGGACGCTAGCACTGGGCCAACGCAACCAACTTTCCCACCAATACCACTTACTATTACTCAGCCAAAATCTTATACTCATTTTCAAATCCAATGTAATATGCAACAAACAGACAGGAATTCATCAGATCATTATTCCACAGACTGAATCCTCTCCTGGAGGCAAAATCAGAGCATTGATAACTGGAAGATAAGAGGGAAGATTGTCAGAATTGTTCTGTGTTGTGTTTTGTGCCATGTACGACAGTTCTGCACAATGATATGCATACACATAAGCAGTTTTTACACTGACTGTTGGTTAGGTTCACACCCTGATGAAGGACGTTGATAAATAGCAATAATTTGTTGGCTATATCCACCGTCCTTATCCTCGTGCTAACAAACCAAGAAATCAACATCCTACTGCCTTCAGTGCTTTGACACTGTTGGTCTGTAGAAACTGAGGCACAAGGTGCCGGCAGGGTTATCTGTCTGAAGCGACATGCAAATGATTTGCATATTGTCTAACAGATGCCACTGCCATCCAATCATCTAATGCCTCATTAAAATTCAGAATGATTCTGCTTTTCTGTTGCTGTTTTACCCCCAATGTCTTAGAAAAGAGACTGATAAACGGCTGCTTTATTATAAAGGCTGAAATATACATAAACAACAAGGCAATTGCAACTAACTCGAAATCTCGCTCCTCTTCTTCGTCGGACGATAAACCAGGCCACAACCGTTGCCGTGGCACATGTAGATCCAAATCACAGTCATCATCAGAACTGTCGACACCTTACAAGTTAACAGGAAACAAATAGCTTTTAAACTGTCAAACAAACAAGATATATAATCTTGAATCAAATCCATACTGTGTGTGAATAATATCTCATGCATTGACAGTATATTACGTCAGGAAAATGTAATATTAAAAATAAATATAAGGTAACACCTGCCAACACTACATACATCCACCTGAAATATGTATTTCGCATAGTAACACTTAATTCAAATTTTCATATTCATTTTCATGCACTATCTTAAATGAAAACGTATAAAATTACCATAATGAAGTTTTAAAGCGTGTTCATTTAATGCCAGTAAAACACCACTATTACTATTACAATTACACTTTGTAAGTAGTAGCTAGTCTTTGTGAGCAGACTGTAAACAAGACCTATAATGCAAATTGCTTTCACAAGTATTTTAAATTCATGGAAAACTCAACTCCCCTGCTACACTTTGCAGTCTTTCCACATGTAGCACACACACACTGCTGAGTTAACACGTGAAAGCACTGCATAAAGATGCAACTGCATAAACTACAAAGCTACTCCTGGTTCACAAATATACTATTAACAAATAGCAGCCGGACATGGTCTGTTCAATCATTTTGGGACTCCCTTCCTATCTCTGGATTGGCTGAAGTTTCTATGGAAAGAGTAATCCCTTCTAACATCAGCCAAGCTGATACTGATACTAGTCTAGTGGTGAACAGTTGCGTATGACATCAAAGCCATAACACCTGACACAAAAGACTACAGCACATCAGCAGTTGACCGGTGTCATAATTAGGGATGATAAGCTCGTGGTAGAGGATTGATGGACAGCAGTGTACTAGCGGGTATAAAGTAGCATTCTCACTGCAGCCAAGAATGCAGGAAACAATCTAAAAATCTAGCAATGAATGCATGCTATGGCCGTTAACGGCCGCAAAAAATGCGCATTACAGCGTTACAGACGTAACGTGTGTGCTACAACCGTAACGTGCGCGGCCGTAATGTGCACATTATGGCTGCAGCGAGAACACTACTTAACAAAGCGGACCCGCATAGTCAGGGGTGGGAGGAGGAGGGGCGAAAGTGACCGGCAAACTGTGCGAATAGAGAAAGCCGCAAAGTGCAAGCATGTACTCTCTGAGCATCTCTTCGTTCGTGTCACTTAACCACCTGCAGAGTGCACATTGTGCACTCTGCATGCCTCGCAGCTGGCCAACTCATCACTTGCCAGTCACTAAATTTATAGCGCTAAATTTACAGCGTTGTTATACTGACTTTGGGCACGGGGCGGTGGCGGGGAGAAGTATACCCTGTGCAGGCCTTGGATCGGCCAGACCATGAGCTACGGCACGCGTATGTGAATCGTCACCTCGCCATCGGTGTCCTTCCCGATGCCGCCCGCTGGACGACCACCTACGCTACAGTATGACATGCCGGGACTTGCAGTACGGGCGCTGAGGTGGCTGACGCAGATCTGGCGTTAATGTTCCGAGGTGCTGAGTAATTTGTGTTTGGCGGCGGCGACGTCCTTGTCACAGTTGACACGTTGCATGCTGCTTAGGCAAGACAATGCTTTCAGTAAATACTACTGTATTCTCATAAAACTGTTAAATTTTGACTCCCATATGGATGTGCGGACAAGCGTGGCAGCTTCGTGAGTAATCACTGACGCTGTAAAGCTTACTCCCTGACTCAAGTTATGTGAATCGAGTTTTGAGTTGGTGAAATTTAAGTGCAGTTCCTAGTTGAAAACTGAAGCGTCAAATATTCGAACTTCGTTTAACATCGTAGTAATAATTGGCAACGGTCACTGTTTGTTCAAAGCTGCATAGTACTACAATGACATCCTAGTAACTATTGTATAAGAACCATACAACAACCATTCCCTTTCAAACAACCCTATATGTAACCCCCTTTCAGTTTTGTGATTCCTCTACATTTAACAGGAGAAGCCAGACTCCTCATACCTGCAACAGAAACTGACTACAAAGTACTATCATTATCGAATATTATAGTTTAGAAGTAACTGTACAAAATCTCAGAGTAACACAGTGTCACACAGTGCCCATGTGACAACTGCGCCTATTGTTATTACATTAACAGTGTAATTCAGAAAATAAATAGAGACATACCATATGGCAGAATATCAGCATTGCAATCTACCCTCGCAACATAGTCAGAATACAACTTCCAAGCAGATCTGTTTAGTGTCTTTCTTCTGAGCTGTAAATTGACCTTGTGCCGCAAATTTGGTCTTGGCCTTGGCCGAACCATACAGGCCATACACGGTTGTGATTTTGGACGACCAGCATCTTCTGCAGGGCTTCCAAACAGTGCAACAGTTTGTGGTCGAAGTACAGGCAAACCAGATTTCACTGTTGTTTTACCTGTCTCAAACAGTTTCGATTCACAGAGACTATGTAACAATGGTGCATTCAGGCTGGGTCGTATTGTCGGCTTGGAAACTTCGGATCTTGGGGCGGAGATTTTTGAGCACGGTAATGAAACAGTCTGTGCAGCTGATGACGTGTTTAGCAATCCCTGCAATGCTTGTGACAGCAGCTGAGGAGAAGTATGCACCATGGAAGCTGAAGAAACACCAGACAAAGTAGTCTGCCACGGACATGATACTGACGGAGATGAAACAACTACAGAACTATTGATTACTGGATCTAACATCAGTCTTGCCAAATTTGGCGCATCTGAACTGTGCAGCTGGACAGACGATCGACTGGATGATGTAACTACCAGCGGAAAATGACTACTTACTACAGACGTCAAACTGGCAGGTGCAGGTCGACTAACATCTGAACAATGTTGCACACCATCCTTCAATTGTTTATGTACTGTCAGTGCAGATATATGATTTACAGGCTGCGATCGACAGCTAACAGACACCAAATTCACACCCTTATGTCCATCTAACCTGGTGGCCTTTGACTCCAGATCTAGCTTTTCTGCAAGCTCTGGATACAGTCGCGCAATTGGTATTGAGTTGCTTGTGCTAGCTAATGCTTTATCGAGGGTAACAGCGGAACTGCACTTAATGTCCACTTCACGAAACAGATATGGGTCACCAGCTGTCCTGGACACTTCAGCAGCAGATGCAGTCACTCCTGCACTTGGCAATAAATCACTTGGATTTCCCAACTCTGACAATATTCTTGTACCATGTTCTTCAGAATGATGATTGTGCTGGCCATTTTTAGTGGCCTTTGATGATGCTTTGGAAGAAACTGGTAGCAATCCAAGATGTTGCATGTGACTTGTACAGTATCTACAAACAAATAGACATAACATTAACATGCATGCAAGCCTCTACTTCTCATCATGTGTATAATCACTAGTGTTGTGAAACGGCAATCGGTTTACCGGTAATCGCTTTAAAAACCGATAATCGGTTTGAAAAATTCAAAACCGATTATTGATTTTTATACTATGCTACGTTTTTGTTGTTCATTGATTCATT
>Ga0209363_1000255_pt1 | contig 19047 bp, 14 predicted proteins | sample WorMetexBAHAMAS3_FD_187385 | JGI IMG/M metagenome (GOLD analysis project Ga0209363, IMG submission 187385) | Marine gutless worms symbiont microbial communities from Max Planck institute for Marine Microbiology, Germany - Inanidrilus exumae... | ecosystem: Host-associated > Annelida > Digestive... | reverse complement strand
GAATTACGTAATCAGCCGGTGCATAGAGCAGTAATAAAACACGTGATATCGTCCGTATTAAACAAATCTGAACAAAGTTCTGGTTTATCTCTAAACAGTAAAAAGTCTTTTAGAACAGAGACGTTTGCTAACAGTTTGGCAGACACATTGGACAAATAGTTATTCCAAACCAAATTACAATAATCGAATCTGGGGTCTAGCAGACGACCAATATCAAACTTAAATCGCAAACCACAGTACAAAGCACTGCGCTTTATTGCTGAAGTCATGTGACCATGTAGAATTGCATGTCGAGCAACTGCTTTAACAGTGAGCTTTTTATATATAGTAGGTTTTCGTTGATTTTTACCAAACAATGCTATGCTAGCACGGTATATGCTGTCATTGTATGTCTGTCCGTCTGTCTGTCACATGCCGGTATTGTACCAAAAATGGCTAAATGAAGGATTACGCAAACAACACCATACTCTCAGCCCTGGGATTTTTGTTTTCTGATGGCAAAGAATGTATCTTGCCAGTATTGCATTGCTTATGCTTTTGATTTATGATTTGTTCATATTGTTTGTAGCATTATCCTGATTTGCTTGACTGCTTGTGTGAGTGTCAAAAATAATCTGATGTGAAGTGACTAGTTGAAATACTGTCATTGGATGTTTTAGACACTGTGGAATTGAAAATCCGTCTTGGTCTGAACTGAAACATTTTGTCAACTTTCTAAATGTTCAGTTGTCTGCATGCGAAAACTCCATTTTCTGCAGTGATATGCTTGCAGCAGATTTGCCAGGATTCGTAAATTTTGTAATACAGTTCATGATACAAATGTCAAAGGTGCGTAATATGGCATTTGTCATGATGCTAGTTTTAGTTCATAGTGATTATACTAGAAGGTGTGATATGTGTTTCAGACCATTAGTGTTAATTGAGTTTAAGAAATGCAGAGTCAGAGCCAAGTACAAGCAGTTTAAAGCCAAAACAATCACAAGGGGCAAACTAAGGCAAAGTAATTGAACGTTAGCCGTTTTTCTTTATGATGTCACATTTTCCGGAGGCTTATGACAGCTGCTGTCTGTGTTACTTCAGCAACATCTGGTTTGGTTTCGGAATAAATGGCACAGTATACACTTCCTTTTGTTTTTCAGATGCTATACAGCACATTTGGGTGTTGTAAACATGTGTTGTAGAAATTCATTTTACCACTCGATGCTATTTTAGCGTGGTATATGCTGTTATTGTGTCTGTCCGTCTGTCTGTCACAAGTCAGAGTTCTACAAAGATGGCTAAACCTAGGATTGCATAAACAATGCCATGCGATGTCCCTAGTTTTCTGATACCAAAAATGTTGGCGAAATTCCAATGGGATCACCCCTAATGGGGGCACCAAATAAAGAGGTGGGGTAGATTAAAACGGCGATTTTTGACCATTATCTCGCTATACCTCAGAAACGGTGCAAGATAAGGACATAGTTACTATGGTACACTAATAGGAACTTGTATGTGTTCTATCGAATGGCGCTATTTCCAATGACCTCGAGTGACCCTAGCTACTACAAACCACCCCATTTTCGACATTTTGTATCATCTTTTATATCTTTGTAATGAGTTGAGATAGAGACTTCAAATTCGGTAGATAGGTTGATGGTAGCATGTGTTAGCCAGTGGATGGCAAACAATGCTTGAAAGGGGCGTGGTTAGGTCACGCGAACTATTTAAACTTTGGTGGGCATCAACCGTATGAGTTGTCATGTCGATTGTCTCAAGTGCTGTCAACTTAGGTGGATGGTCAGTGTGGTAAACTAGTGACCATCATCATTTACCAGTTTGTCACACTGACCGTCAACATCTGTGTACAGCATGGTAGGCACGAGGCAGTCCGTCGCATGGGACTGTCAGCAGCAGCGGAGACTTGTTACTGTATGTTATATTACATATCTGTGAGGAGACCAAGGCCATGGTCAAACCAAAACATTATTGTATTTTTTAAGTTAAGGCCAAAACCACAAGTCTGTACAAGTCTGTATTGCTGAATATGATGTCTTTCGGGCAACATTTAATTATAACTGTTTTGTATGCAGGACTTTGCTACTCGATCACTGACAATTTCTGAAGAGACGCCTGAAGTTGCCATGGAACTTTTGACAGAAGATGCTGAGGTTTTTTGTTGTTTGGCATTTATGTTCACAAACTGGTTACAAGATTACTAAGTGTAGCTTATGTCAGTAGTATTTCGCTCTTGTAGAACAGCTTAGTCGTTTGCGCTACATTGTACTTTACTGACCACATGTTGTCTATTGATAAATCACAGAGTGCAGTATATACTGATTGATTGTATTAGCCTTCTGTTTGAAGGTTGTGACTGATGATTCAGGGTTGGTTCATAGTAAATTAAAAAAGATTCGCAACAAGTCTGGTAGTCTCACAAATATGGTACCAGTTCACTCAGGTTGTGTCGGAATGTGAGCCATTTGCTGATGAAATTAACAAACAGAATCACCTAGGTGTAATTATCAGTGAAGAGATGACTGAATTTAAATACATTTTACGCTAGCTGATGTGCTGCTTATGCTAATGTGCCCCATGTGTATTGTAACTTTACTGATAATGGTGATAAGTGTGACATATAAAGGACAAGAGAGCAGGAATAAAGGGAACACTTTGCTTTCATCTGGAATCCAGTGGTGAATGAAGAAAGGATTAGGCCACTGGGTGATGTTTCCTGGTTGGGGTTAGCGTTTTTGTTTTCTTTTGTGCTTCAACACTGCTGGTTGGGTGAGAAGAAGAGCATCCAGTCCATCAAAACCTGTGCCACTTTCTTAAACCCGCTAATACAGCTTCACCTGCAAAACAGCCATTGAAACACCGTTGGTGGTGGTGGTGGCACAATATATAAAGGACATATAAGATTGTTGATGCGTCTTTTTCTCTCCCAGACGAACATTTCAGCATATGCAATGAATAAATTCTTACAGTTTTGCCCTAACTGTGCCAATCTGTCAGCATGTGTCTGTACATAATTGGCTGAAAGGAAGAAAGTCATCTCATTAATTTTTAGGAATATTATGATTTTTAGGATGATGCAGATGCAGAAAACCTTCTTGCTCACTATGGTCTAAAGAGAAGATGGGAAACGAGGTTTGTGATGTCTTGCATTTGCTTTGTATGTGCCTTGACTGCTGTTTTTGTACAGTTTTACCTTTCCTTAGCCGGAGTGTGACATGGTATAATGTTACATTGTAGTCAGTACACTGGTGAGTAAGGAGTGTCTCGCTTGACGCATAATGGGTTACTTCAGAGACAAGTCTTTCGGGGGAGTCATTTGCAATGGTACATAGAAAAGACTAACGGTAGCACAAGAAAACTGACCATTGTTGGTGAAAAAGATGCAAAAGCTCACAAAACTAAAACCTAAACAATCAGTCATTTGTAAGAACTGCTTGTGTATAAGTGTTATTCTACACCATACAGCACGGAAGATCTGATAATTTTCCTTGTTATCATCCATATGTTGCATAGCTGAAGATGCCGGTTAACGATGACACTGTTGCATATGTGTTTTTGTCTGTCATTTTAACCGTGGGAGTGTTAATGAATGTATGTTCTCTATTTCTGTGGTAATGTTTTACCATTTTGTATATTTATATGGCATATGTTTTTTGCATTGCAGTCCACATCCGTACTTGTTTTTTAACGAGGATGGCAACTCATTCACGTTCATGGGATTCATCATCAATGTGCAGACTGGAGACATTCTGGATCCACACACAGGTGAAACTCTGACTCCGCAAGCCTTGCCACGACAACTCTATGAGGCACTGATACGCAACCGAGTTAATCTCCGCGAGAATTTTGATGAACTGCCAAGGCAAGAGCCGTTTCCAATGTTGTTGTTCTTGTTGATGGCGATTAAATACATTGTTGGTGGCAGCGTGCATAATGTTTAGGGTTTGTTTGAATTGAAAGTTGTTACATCCTTCCGTGCTTATTACTATGCAAGCATGGTATGTGCTCTGTTCGTTTTGTTTGTCCATTCATTTCTTTGTCAAAATTTCTTTCACTACCTGGTAGTGCCACCATTCTTATTGTTCACACCAAATGTGGGAATTGAACGGGTTTTGCTTAACTACTGCTGTTTGAATGCAGATATTACATTTATGATTTTCTGCTGTTATCTGGCTATATTTCAGAGCAGTATATTGATGGAGCACTACTGTTGTTGAGTGATAAGTGGTCTGTCATACTGTCCCTGCAGCTGTCCTTGAGTGACCTTCATAGGTCATTTCAGCTTTCAGCTACTAGAAACTGTTCCGCAGGCAAATGTCTAAAAATGAAGCATATGTCACTGATGAATGGTAAAGATGTACAGATGTACAGTTTACAAGTGTAACCGTTATAGAGCCATAGCTCTAAAACAGCAGTTGTCACTTTGGTATGACTCCCAACTAGTACGCCTTAGCAGTAGTCGTGTAGAAAGTAAGTGGATGAGAGAGTGTCATTTTTCTAGTCTTACTGCTGAAATAGCTATTTATCCATATTACACTGTAAAAGAAAGAGCAGCTTTTGCATCAAATTGTGTGAATAGTTTCACTAACTTTCATTACCAACCATCATTTTAGAATTGTTAACTGAGGAGAATTTTTAAACTGTGTGGACTGTTACAGTTTTTGTGCAATAACTGAGCTTCCTTTTTCGTGTTTTTATTTGTTAGTTGTGATAAATGTTAAATACTGTGCAACGTCTGTCACCAGTCGCTATTTACCCACGCCGGCTGTATAGCCATCGGCGCGGGTAGGTCACTCAGTCACATCCATTTGTCTGTTTGTTTGTCTGTTTGTTTGTCTGTTTGTCCGCACTCTAAAAGGAAAATGGCTTGAGCTATCATCACTAAAGTCGGTAGACATATAGTCCATGGCAGGAACTCGGCATACACTGGTCCTTTTTCTAGTTAAATTTGTTGTTTGTAATGACAGTCTAATTAAGACAAAAACAAAGTAGCATGTGGCATTTTTGCTGCTTAAAATGCATGCAGGTTGGAGAAGATCAGAAAGATGTGCAACGTGATGGGTATCGACATCATCTATGATCCTGATCCGACTTATGAACTGACAGCTGACAATGTGAAGAAGATGCTCGCCATCTATATGAGATTCAGGTTTATTGCAACTCCTGTGTTATCTAGTCTGTATGCTCTGTTTCACAACAACAACAACAACAATTGACGACAGGCTGCATAGCCTCTGTGCACGAATCGCTCAGTTTTTTGTACCCTGAAAACATTTTGTTTAAATGGTTTCAACATTAAATGAGTCGCGCATCACTATTGCCTACAAGTCCTATTTATAGGCATGCGCTACCACTCGTTAAAGCGTGACAACGAATGGCCCAGGCGTCTAGCCAGCCGTTTGCAATGGTGACACAATAGCTGCGTGAACTGAAAAATTTATAATTTTAAGTTGCTGATTTCTTATAAATGCATGTGTTATGTTCTAATGGACTACACCTGTGTATTACTGAGGCTAAGAGCTTTTTGTCGGTGTAAGCATTCAGCTGTTACTGCGCAGCACACTCTTGCCATGCTTTCTTCAAGCTACGAGGTCTGTGCGCTCATCCAGTTTTCATCAGCTTTCAGTTCCCCACCACAATTTAACATCTCGTGCTTTTCGGTTTTCTGCTCCGAGAGTTTGGAATCCATTAACTGTCAGTATTCATGAAACCAAGTCACTTCCCACTTTCAGACGTCATCTAAAGACATTTTATTTCATCCAGCCCATCTTTTTTCAGCTGTCCACCTTGCCTAGAATATCTTCGTCCACATAGCCTGATTCTTCAAAAGATCTTGGCACTATATAAGCCATGTACTTACTTAGTTACTTACTTACTTACCTCAGAAGTGCCCCTTCTGCCTCATAAGTGCCTATTCCCATGGGGGGATCTGGACCCCATCTAATACTTGGTTTCTTCAGCCCACCCGTGTCAGCATTTCAAACGGCATCTGGGTTGCTTCCGCCGTTTTTGCTGGGCTCATGAATGTCACCATCAGGCTGACAGACTGACCAGCTGACTGACAGACAGACAGACCACGCTGCTCTATGTGTAGCAATAGGCCGCCGTCGCTAGCTCACACTGCGATACTGCGTAACAACAATAATAATACAACAACAACAACAGCAACGACAGTTTACCTGGTGCTGTAATCATGGCACAGCCACTGTGAGAGTTCACCTGGTTTATTTGATGAATGCAGACTGAGAACAGGGTGGCACCAACTGTCGGATGCCTCCAACTGACTTTGGTTGTGAGTCTGCTGGCACTGAGCCCCAAAGGTGATACTTATTTTACTATTTCATGGAGGGTGGAAGACTGAATCGACCTATGCACTGCAGTAAGGATATGTAGCCCATGTCCAAGGCTGTATGTTACAGAGGCTGTCGTGGTAAACATGACTGCCGGTGATGGGGATCGAATCTGGGTCCTGTCACACCGTAGTCAGGCATGTTACCACTAGACCACTGTGACCTGTATGTGAATATATTGGATGTGAAGTCATTATTGCTTGCAAAACATCGATGAAGAGGAAGTTAAAAGAAAGCAATTTGTCACGTGTTTCAGCGGAAATGGAATTGCTAAGAGTTGAATAATACTGAAAAGTTTGTTGCTAACAGCAGGTGATATTTATGTTCAGATGCAACATTCCCGTGATTGTGATGGGTGAAACCGGCTGTGGCAAAACACGGCTGATAAAGTTCATGTGTGATCTTTGGAAACCACCAGGAGCTGAAGTAAAGAACATGATTCTGATGAAGGTAAGATAAAACTTCGTCTGTGTCAAGTACATGATAAATGCTACATTCTGTGGTTTTGTGTCTTGCCACCGAATATAAGCTAGAATACCTTTATTGTTAGGCAGTATATCTGTTGGCTACCTGTTTTGTCTGTTTTGTAGCTTTGGTGATAAATCTTGTGCTTTTTGAATGAATGACACATGGATTGTGGTACATGAGAATACATCATTTGTTTGCTAAATACAGTGAAACTTTATTATAGCAGACTTAGTTATAATAGATAATAGGTTAATACAGACTTTTTTCTGGTCTAGGCTGAGTCTCTCTTAATTTCAATGTGTGATAATATGGTTAAAACGGACACTGTATTTGTCTGGGAGCATAGATACATCAACTCTAGGCCTATTGGTTTTGTTTAAAACTGTGAATATTAGAGCTGCATACTTTGTTGTCGTTTGTGTAACGTGAAATATACAAAATAAAAAAAACAACAATGTATATATTGCATAATACTGTAATATTTGGTCATACATCACATGTACTATTTACTTACATGCATCTGGTAAGGTGTCCATTGCTTGGTTTGGATATAACGGTATTAGATATAATGAACCTTTTAGACGGTCCCCAAAAGTCCATTATAGTGAAGTTTTGCTATATTTTCACCAGAGTCGGTTTTTTGTGGAGTGTCGACTTGTACCGTTTGCAGGTCCATGGTGGCACAGCAGCGAGTGACATTCAGCGCAAGGTGAGTGAGGCTGTGGCACATGCACAGAGCAACAACATTGAGTTCCCAGACATGCAGACTGTTCTGTTTTTTGATGAAGCCAACACTACGGAGGACATTGGACTGATCAAAGAGATCATGTGTGATCACACGATCGGAGGAGAGCCACTGATGGAAACACATGGCCTGAAGCTCATTGCTGCCTGCAATCCATACAGAAAGTGAGATTATTCTGTTAATGTGCTGTCGTGATATATATCAGTAGTAGTTATGTTTTGTAACATACATATTACAAAACAAGTAGTAGCAACGACAATAGTGGCGTACAGGTCCAGGATGTGACAGCACTGAAAAATACTGGTTTGTTTTATGTTTTTCTTATCTTTCCGTCTCAGATAGTTTTGCTATAAATATGTCCAACGTGGCAGTTATAGACCCTGGGCTGAATTGCTTGTAAGAGTTGAAAGTTACACTGGGTATGCATCTTATTGTATTGTATTGGTACACTGGGTGCAGGCAATTGCCTCTGCCCACATAACGGAATAATATTGGGCTGAGCTAATAAGTGGTCTCAGCCATGGGTGGATGATGCTGCCCCCGATGACATAGTAATTGTGTTAATGTAAGTTATGGATTTGCATGGCTATAAGCGTGACGATAATGATGATGATGATGATGATGATGATGATGATGACGACGATTGTGAAGATAATGATAATGCAGATTTACTTTTGAGAAACTTCAGTCAGTAAATTTTGAACAGTCCTTTAATTTATTTGCAGCAGTTAAGGTGTTATCCTCCATATGATTGTTCACTCAATAGAAGCAAACTGTTGTGCATCTTACAATTTTTTGAAAACCGCATCGTCTTATAAGTGATATTACAACATTACTGGATGTGCTGTTGCAAAGACATTCAGATGCAATGATTCAGCGACTGGAACACTCAGGTCTTGGCTACCACATCGAGGCACACCAGACTGCTGACAAACTTGGTACGTCATACGCTAGTTACCGGCTTTTGTTTGAAAAAGTTTATAATTTCCAGATGTATGCCATGATGAAACAGCGGCCGCCTAGCACCTGACTGTCTGCTTTAGTACACCACTGGTATGATGTCATGATATTTTACTGGAACATGCTTGCATGCATTTAATCTGATGAGTCATAGTTGATGTGCACTGAAATGTCCTGTATGTATGTATGTATGCATGCATGCATGGATGCATGCATACTGAATAAATATGCTGAATATACTGAATTGATACTGAATAAATATTCTATTAACAATACTATCAAATGCATGCATGCATGTGCATTTGCTAGTATTGTTAATAGAATATTTATTCAGTATCAACTGTATTAACAGTGTGTGAAAAGTAGAAGGCGTAATTATTTGTGACTGCCAGTGGCAAATGTATTTCATGTGTAATTTGTGCTGCTAGGTCGCATACCAATGAGGCAGTTGGTATACCGAGTTCAGGCTCTACCTCAGAGCATGCTTCCTCTTGTCTGGGATTTTGGCCAGCTCAGCACCGACGTTGAAAAGCTGTACATCAGACAAATGGTTATCCATTATGTAAGTGTTCTGCACACGTATAGTTAACATATTGTTTGTTCACTGTACTGCGGTACATTTGTTTTCGCAGTTACTGATTGCAGCAGTTGACAAGGTTTTAACTGACATAGCACGTAGCGTAGCTTCTTATTTTGGTTAACCAGCCTAGATATTTAGAGTATACTCCAAAACGTGAGCCTTATGGATTTGTGGAGTAGGTTTTATATGCCAGATACCATTATGCCACCGAGCCAGCAGCATAAAATCACTGTAATGAGCTTTATTTGAAATTTGTGAACAAAACATGTAAATACTACAGTATACATGTAGTACTGCAGTTTGTGAACTGTGTTTGCATTATGGAATGTTGTTATTGATTAAAAAGTTTTAATGATTAATTGGATGACTTTATTGGTGATTTGTTGATTTTTAATCAATTTTTCCAAAAATTTAAATAATATATATCTAACATTTCAGTACATGCAAATAACAGTTACTTGTTGTGGTAGATTTGAGTGTATCTTCTGCATTATTGAAGATTATTGTATCACAAAACAGAAAGAATTGTGTACCAATAGCTTAGCCAGTCTTGTGACAGACAAGCAGATGAATATTTTTGGGAGGAACTGGGTTAAGTGAATTTAATCAATTACATTTTTATTGAGTTAAAATTTGTAACAAACTCGATGATAAGCAGTATTGCACCACGCAGTTGAGTGTTGATTTTTTGAGTCGCCAGTGATTTCTGTTGTAGGTCGGTGAACTAGGTTTTGACAATATGAAGGCGAGGGTCGCGGCAATTAGCTCAATATTAACTGCATCTCAGGAATTTATGCGGCAACAGCAGGTTTACTTTATGACTTCTTTATCGCTTTCTTTCTTTACTGAGCATTGAGGTCTATGGAACTGATGATTATAACTCATTATGTAGCATTGTCATTCATTGTCATTAACGCACCATGTATAAGCGTGAGAATATTTGTGCCATCATGCACTGATGTCAGGCTATTTTACTGGGAAAAATAGAAGTACAAACAGAGAATATTTGCATCCAATTTAATAACTCAGCACCAAGGACCTCTGCATACCAAAATGCATTCAGATATTGCAATGATTTCCAGCCATATTTTCTGTCTGCAACTTACCGTTCGATGTAATGGAAGCTGAAAATATGTAAGACAGAGCTTAACTTGTAGGCAATCTAGGCACCGTTATCACTTCGTCTGAAAGCCAGGAGCATAAATATTGCACTTACAGGATCGATGTGCCACAAGGAGTTACAGGTACATGCATGTCCCGTTATTCCTTGTGGCACATGGGTCTAGCAGCACTTAATATACATTCTGACTACTTTTGTACATGCAAGCATATATGTATTATTTATAAGCAGCAGTGCTGAGTGATTCTGTGTTAGAATGGTAGTGTGCTAGCTTGATGCACTATAGGTGCTGGGTTCAAATCCTGTGATGCCAGTTTTTTAAAATTTATTTTTTTCAAAATTTTGAACCTAACTGTGCTATTGCAGTGTTGCATAACCAGCGATTGCACAGAAGTGTAGCGCATTCTCTCTGCAATAGCTGAGGATCTTGTTTTACTGTGTCGTCAGGATGAGTGCAGCTTTGTGAGCCTGAGAGATGTTGATCGCACACTGCAAGTGATGCTGTGGTTTTACCACCATCACGAACTGTTTGAGCTGATGGATGAGAAGGCTGCCGCTGAAGCTAATCCTGAAACTGATGAAGAAGTAACTGATGAAGAAGAACTTGAAGCTCGTGAGGTAGTAATTCAACATATGTTTTGTTTTTACAGCGCAACGCTATGTTAGTGCGGTATATGCTGTTGTCGTGTGTTCGTTTGTCTGTCTGTTTGTACGTCCTTCCGTCCGTCTGTTCGTCTGTCACACGCCAGCATTATATCAAAACAGCTAAAGTAGAATCACACAAACAGCGCCGTACGATAGCTCAAGGTCTCTAGTTTACTGTTGCCAAAGATCTCGGCGAAATTGCGTCGGGGTTACCCCAACGGGGGCGCCAAATAGACGTGGGGTAGGTTCAAATGGCGATTTTTGACCAATATCTTGCTATATCTCAGAAACGGTGCAAGATAAGGACATAGTTACTATGGAACACTAATAGGAACTTGTGAGTGCTTTATCGATTGATGCCATTTCCATTGACCTAGAGTGATTGTTACTACCCCAAACCACCCCATTTTTACATTGTTATTGCTTTCATATCTTCGTGGTGAGTGGAGTTAGAGACTTCAAATTTGTTAGGTAGGTTGACGGTAGCAAGTGCTAGCCCATGGATTGCAAATCATCCCGGAAATGGGCGTGGTTAGGTCACGTGAACCATTTAAATTTTGGTGGGCACCAACCATATCTGTGGAACGGCTGATCGTCTCAGGCGCTGTCAACTTAGTTCACTGGTGAGTGTCATAAACTTCTGATGGTCATCGGACAACTGTTTATCACACCCACCATGGAGATCTGTATTCAGCTGCTAGGCCAAGTAGAAGAAACGGTTTAATCACCATATGCGATACGGAATATTTAGCATGCGCTGAGCCTCAGTGTCATGCGGTCTGTCAGAGGCAGCGGAGACTAGCAGCGACTGAAAACGTACCTATTTGCGAGTCTGGCGCTTTTATATAAGACTCTTGACTTGCTTACTTACTTACCCTGTATTAGAGTATTGCAACAACTGAGGAGTGTTTATGTCTGAAACAACAAACAGTGCTCCGCATTGTCAGCAGCTGCCCACAGACCAAGCTGGAGGGTGGTCTGCAGCAGTTTCACTTGGCTGATGATGTTGCTGTTCAGTGGCTGATGGCATTCGGCTCATGTGACAACAACAACATCTTATACATTGGGTCACTTTATCTTTTGCTAAAACCAAAGTCTAAAACCTTAGACTAAAACCAAAGTTTAATCTGAATGGCTAAAATCTGGTTTCAGACCAAGTTTAGACTAAGCAAAAGATAAAGTGATTTGGTTTTAGACTAAAGTCTTAACTCTAAAAAGAGATTAGTGATATTTGCCTGTCTAAATACGTAAGGACGGTTTGGTTTAATACCGAATTGCTCAGATTAAGTTTGATTTAAGACCAAACTTTGTTCTTAAACTTTGGTTTAAGTGGTAAGTTTGATTTTAGACTGGTCTCAGACCAAAGTTTAGCGTCACTTCACGTTTTGTATTAATTAGGTCTTAAAACGGACTTTTGGTCTTAGACTAAGGTTTTAGACTTTCGTTTTAGCAAGAGATAAAGTGACCCAATGAATAAACATATGATATTGGTATTTGTGCAGAGTATAGTGTGCATTGATTGTTGTTGTGTAGTTTCCAGATGAGTTGACGAGAGCTCTGGTGCTTGCTCTGGGTGTCTGCTACCATGCTTGCCTGGAAAAACGGCGTGAATATCGCGACTTCATTGCGCCATACTTTGTGTCGCCATGTGAATTGAGTGACGGTGCAGAGACAATTCTTCAGAACATTTCCTGGTCAGAAATTTATTACTTATAGCTGAAGAGATAACTTACTGCCTGATTGACTAAATGCCATGTCTCACCTCGGCATCCGCACTACCAATTTTCAGAGCACATATGAACCCACCTCTTCTCACTGCCCTTCCCATGTTGCTGTGCAGTGCCTGCACGGTGACTTGTCGTTTTGGACATTTTGCACTGCATTGTAGATCCTTTCATTATGCTGGCCACGTGTGGTACGTGTAATGTAACGGTCTGACGAGGGACGTCTTCGTCCATCTGTCCCATCTTTTTTTTAACCTTAATAGGGCACGCAGCGCATACTCAACGTGACTTACCAGAGGGCATTATGTGATGTGGGCAGCGTACATTTTTTGCTTGACAATAAGGAGGACTGACATACTTATCGATGCTTTTTTAATGTCTTTTGCATTTCACCATGTCTGTTTATATTTATTCCTGTATATCTGTATGTTCTTTTCACCTTTCTTTGTCTGCAGTATTTACAGCCTACTCGTTTACAGCTTTTAGGCGATCTGTCCATACTAATGTAGTGTTGACTACAGGCGCCTTGCACCTGCTTCCCGTGAAAAGTTCTGAAAATAATACTGACTGAAAAATTGACGAAAATTATGTCCAGTAGACATAGGGAAGTGAAGAACAACATGTTTAGAAGGTATGTGGGTAGGTGGAAATCGTTTACAAAACTCTAAATGCGTCACTGTATTGTTGTGGTAGGTGTCAGGACGTGTTTCTTGATGGAGTAGATCTTGGTCCGAACATTGCTCGCAATCAGGCTCTCAAGGAGAACGTGTTCATGATGGTCATCTGCGTTGAACTGCGCATTCCACTGTTCTTGGTCGGCAAACCTGGCAGTTCCAAGTCTCTGGCAAAAACAATTGTTGCAGATGCAATGCAAGGCGATGCGGCTCGGACGCCGGTGTTTCGCTCACTGAAGTCGGTGGGTAAACAGTTGTGCACCATTTGTCAGCTCTGGATTACTCATGTTTGTTAATTTTGGTACTATTGTTATGTTTATTTTGTTTTTCAGTCTTAAAAGAACTAAATACTAGGACGATTACTATTATTACTGAATAATTTTAAAAGGATATGTGTTATTATTATTTTTGGTATAAGAATTAAAAATTGACAAAAAATTAAAATTAAGTTATTTAATTACTACAGAACACCGAGCAGTGAGGATCTGTTGCACATGTTGTACCACAGTGTTGTGTGACAGATCTGTTGTACAAGTACTAAATTCATGTGTTTTAACTGCTTTTATAAGTCGAATTCTTAATATGATATTATACGATATATTTAAATGCGCTCAAGAGCTGACAATATGGCCAGCTTAGTCTAGCGCATGGCACAGAAACGAAAAAAGGAAAAACTAAAAACAAAACTGAGTAGCTCAGAAGAAACAGTCCGGGCAAAAGTTCGTGAAGGCAGTTTTGTAGCAAATTGTGATCAGTAGTATTTGTCTGAAACTTGGTCTGTCTGTTGCTGAGGTGAAAGTTGCATAATTCGACTATTAGTTACATTTTCTGTGTGTGAAAACCAGCAAGTGGATGTTGCTGCTAGGTACATATGGTGTCTTATCAGTGCAGTCCACTGTCAACACCAGAGGGCATTGTTGGCACATTCCGTCAGTGTGCCAAGTTGCAGGAGAACCAAGATCTCAATAAGTTTGTGTCGGTCGTAGTCTTGGATGAAGTCGGCTTGGCCGAGGATTCACCCAGAATGCCTCTCAAGGTCCTCGTTGCTGCTGTGTTGTTGCACCATCTTGTAGTTTCCAGATTGTAGGTTTTACAGTTTGTATAAAATTTGCTGTAATTTCAGCTTTTGTTTGTTAAGAGTATTACTAACGTTACTAAATGCGTCGAACATATTTGCTGTATGTTTACTGCAGTTATCAGAGAAATCTAATACTATGCTTATTTGCACCATGCACATAGTGTGACAACTGTATCATTTCACATTGTTGTGTTTCGTTAATATTATCGACATATGTTGATAAGCAGCAGTGGCTTGGTTAAGAAAACTCATATTTGCAGACCAAGGTTTGATTTCTTGGAAGAGTAACAGAGATGTTGTATGATGCTGTTTGAAAAGGACGTTTGACATGGTACTGGGGTTGTCTTAGAATTATGCTATGCTACCAATCCTTTTAATCAGAAAGCATGTGACATAAAATGGCAGAATTTATGTTGACGTGACTTGTGAACTAGACGTTGCATCCACTTCTTGAAGATGGATGCGAAGGAGATGAAGAACCAGCGCCGTACAAGAAAGTTGCATTTATTGGCATCTCAAACTGGGCTCTGGACCCTGCCAAGATGAACCGAGGAATCCTGGTACAGCGAGGTGTTCCGGATGAACGAGAGCTGGAAGACAGTGCTAAGTGTGTACTACTGTCCACACAAGTTTTTTTACACTGACGTATCTTTATGGGGCAATATTTATTTTTAAAGTAAATGTGATCGTGTTTTTTTTTGTTTTCGTTACTTGAAGTGGGCAAAATATGATAACAAGAATTGAATTGTAGTTTCGTTTATGATGCAGGTTAGGAATGTTATTTTAACACTGCTGCTGCTGGATTTAGAATTCAGGATTGTCAAGACCAGACACCAGAATAACCATATCTGATGCAATTTAAATGGATAATATGATATTTGAGATAGTGCTAAAGTGCACCATAAATTTATGTCAGAACTGGTATTGAGATGTACCTGTAAATAGTTATCACATCTGTATGCATAATGTTCATGCAAAGTATGGATCATAGTTAATGTGTCTTTGCTAATGTGAAAAATGTTTATTGTTGAAACAGAGGAATTTGTGAAACTGGCCGTGATGTCGCTGCTCGCATTGAGACGTTGGTGCCATCGTTAGCAAAGGCCTACCTTGAGCTTTACAAATCTGCACTGAGCATTCGTGAATTCTTTGGACTTCGAGATTTCTACAGGTGAGTGATGTAAAAAGTTGAATGGCACAGAAATATGTTAGTAAGAGTATTTTTGGTGAAAAATCGTATCATGTAAGGAAGGATTTAATTAATATCTATTGTGTTTTATATGCTTTTAGAAGTAATGTTATTGGACAGTGTAATTGTTGTACAGTACTGATTCGTGTGTGTTGCGTTCTTTCCACATTTTGTACAGTTGTTGAAACTAATACAGATTGTTGTTCGAAAAGTTAAAAGATTGCAAGTGTTGATTTTGTAAATTAGTAATAAATTAGTGATTTGCCGTTTTTATGTAATCTGTAAGTCACCGAAGTTTACCAATACTGTTATTAGTTCAGAGTCTGTCTCATGATTTTGATGCATTTCAGTCTGGTGAAGATGGTATTTGGGTTTGCCAGTCGGTCCAATAGCATGCCGACCTGGTGTGAACTGCAGCATGCCATTCTCCGCAACTTTGGTGGCTTGGATGATGTGAAGCCAGTCGAAGTTTTTGCGAAGCATCTGAGACAAATTGACAGAGAAGCAAAGGTTTGTTCTGTTGATATTTAATTACATTTACAGCATATGTACATACATATGGTTGTAAGTAAGTAATATAGTAAGGTAACCAAGTATATGCAATGCAGTTATTGATATTGTTGAACCCCATGTGGACTCATAAAGTCACACATAAAGATCATAAAAGTTTTACCGAACCTGGGTTTAGTTTTTATGTTTATTTTTGTCATAGTGTCTTTAGATTTTCTGTTGTGCATGTCTAGTTTTTGTGTAAAGGTTAATTTTTTTAGTACGTGTACCAACACAAGTGATTGGCTCGGAACAGTGTTTCCAATGTGGCTTGTTTCTATGTGGAGTGGGACGTTGAACCTAAATTCAGTTCATCAGTCATGGATGTTGAATACAATGTGTATGTTAACATATGCAGGCTCTGCCAACAGACCCAGCATATGATCCTGCATCTCTGATTCGAGCAAGCCTTGCTGGTGATAACATTGTCTCTAGTGACCTTGATAGGTAAGATATTGTGAATAGATTACAGAGTTTTTAGCATATAATGTTTTGTTATGCCCTTGCCACCCGTCAATAAGTAACTAAGTAAGTAAATTTATAGACCGCAGTTATCGTCAAGAACCTTTAACGTGCTGAATGCATTAGTATCGAGCGAACAGATACGTTTTAAGCAAACATCTGAAAGAGTCTGCACTGATGGTCGGATCCCGGATGAAATCTGGGAGAGAGTTCAAGACTGTGGGGCCAGCAGCTGAAAAGGCCTGACGGCCGTAAGTGTTGAGCCAGTAGCGTGGTACTGCAAGCAGTTGACGGTTGGCGGTTGGCGGATCGCAGGTGCTTCCGAGTGTCGACACTGGCGGCTGGAATGCAGTAGTCCTACAGGTGCGGCGGTGCACAGCCGTTCAGACACCGGTGAACTGTCACTGCCAGCTTGAAAAACACCCGGTCGGGGACGTCGAGCCAGTGAAGTTCATTATGCAGTATCTGACCCAGGCTGCGGTCAAACTTCCAAGTGCCGGTGACGACACGCACAGCAGCGTTCAACACACGCTGTAACTTGTCCGTTACTGTCCTTGGTGCACCAGCAAGAACAGTGTTGCAGTAATCAATCCGTGAATTCACAACGGCGTAGACGAGTGTAGCCAACGATTTGGAGTCTAATGTTGGCAAAGGATTATGTTTTCGGGCTGTTCTGTTGGAATGTTTATTTCATTCACGTTTGTTCATTCATTCTTTTGTTCGTCCGGTCAGATATTGTTACCATGATATCTCCTGAACAACTTGAACAATCTTTATGAAACTGACAGCATATTCACTAGCCCATACTGATGACTGGTTAGATTTTGGAGGTCAAAAGTCAAGGTCACAGCAAGCCTAAGTATGCACTAGCAAAGGCATTTACATTATTGCTGGGGCATCAAAGTCCATCTTGTAGTTTTATTTGTGTGATACATTCAGATGGGTATCACAGTAGTACTGTGTCAATAATAGCATTAACGTTACAATATTAATAGCATTAATACAGCATCTTATTGGGACAATGTTTTAGCGTAACAGTTTATATATGCAGTTGATGCTGTGTTTGTTGCACTGTAGTTTGCTGATAATAATTGCCTGGATAAACTTATAGCTTTTCTATGATAATAAGTTAGTCATTGCCTGTGTCTGTTGCGTATTGTCTTCAATAGCGAGAGTCGTTATCTGTTAATTTTGACGGAGAACTATGCAGCACTTGGCATTCTACAACAAGAACTGCTGAAGATTAAGAATGCCATCATCATCTTTGGCAGCAGCTTCCCAAAAGACCAGGAGTACACTCAGGTAAGACATACATACAAACTTACATGTGACAGTTTGTCGTGCAAATCAAGTTATCTGTTATGTAAACAGAATCTCACATTTTGGATGTGGACTGTTTTGTCTGTTAATCATGAAAGAATTGAAATGTGATGTGTGCCGGTATTTCAGAAGGTATAAAAACACTTCAGCTGATGACGGGCATGGAAGAGAATTACACAATAATAAGTGGTATTAATATTGTAATATTTGTTGGGAAATGAAGTAGAAATGTTGTTACTTGGAAAAAGTTCATCAAATATGAATTAAAGTTACTTTCAGACAACCAAACAACATACTTGTTTATCAATGTTTGGATCTTTGATCTGAGATCTTTATCATGAATATTGCACATGATCAACGAGAATTGGGAAAATGTCAAAGTGATTGATCGACAGTCAGACAAGACTGGCAGACTTGTAAGAGAGGCAGTATGGATCAGGAAGAGTAGGCGCATGAATCGAGACGATAGAAGCTACCAACTGAGCCATGTATAGGACAAGTTACTTACTGACGTCAGACAGAAGCAGGAAGTTGGTCCTGATGAAAATCTTAGATTGGAGAATGAAATGTTGATAAACATGTATGTTTTTGGTAGTTTATAAGTAACTAATTCAGAAATGTTGTCAATTATCAGGTTTGTCGAAATATTAATCGGATTAAGGTGTGCATGGAAACTGGTCAGACGATCATCTTGTTGAACCTGGAGAACCTGTACGAGAGTCTGTATGATGCACTCAACCAGGTGTGCTGACCATGTTTCAATCATTTGTTTGTATAACGTGACTTGATGTCTATACATGTACGTGTTATGCATTTTATTGCTTGTTATAATGCTATACACTTTGTTTTCTTCAGTGATTGGAACAGTGTTTGGCATTCTTCTAAGGTTCTCAAGGGTTACGGTACTTTTGAGAATGCAGCCAGTTGTTGTATTGGTAGTGTCTGCAATGATTGAATATCAGTTTACATTTAGTGGTGTGTTGTTATCGACAGAACTTAACTATCCAGTAATATGTTCAGTGAACTTGAAGGATAGTGCACTTTGTTGTGACACAGCCTATCCAGTCACCCCATACGGGTTCTGGGGCAGTAATGTGCTTTGATTCATTTTTTGATTTTGACATTATATAAATTGTTTTAAATTTTTAAATTGTTTGTTTATTTAACTTCCTTCTTTACTTTTTCC
>Ga0209363_1000254_pt1 | contig 19060 bp, 11 predicted proteins | sample WorMetexBAHAMAS3_FD_187385 | JGI IMG/M metagenome (GOLD analysis project Ga0209363, IMG submission 187385) | Marine gutless worms symbiont microbial communities from Max Planck institute for Marine Microbiology, Germany - Inanidrilus exumae... | ecosystem: Host-associated > Annelida > Digestive... | reverse complement strand
CACACAGGTCAGACAGATAAAGGACATCATGCAATGTGGCCTATGATAATGTGGACAATTCTTTGCACGTGTTGCCTTAAAAACAAACATAATACACGACACATTATAAAAAAGTAAAAAAAAACATAGCGTCGCCCAAACGGAATGTAACACGACTGGCCTGCAGTGCAATGTCGGCCGCCTAACCTCCCACGTGCCCGGCCGCCGGCACGCCGACTGTCTATGTGCCCGACCAGCCCAACCGCCAGCAGTGTTCCCACGCCAAGGTCCCACGCTCCCAGCAACCGGCCAGCCCGCATGTCGGCAGCGTTACAGACGACGACGACAGACGCCAGCCAGCAAAACAATACTGGCCCATTAGGCAGGCCAGTAATAATATGTGTTCGATATCAACAGCCAATACTTTATGCAGAGGTAACTGTGTAGAATAAAAACTGCTAAGAGTATTAAAGCACTGTTTCCACGTAGCCTGATAAATTACGTCACAAAAAATATGAGAAACTGACTGGTAGCCTCAGCTGGCGTGAAGAGTGTATACCAGCTTTTCATCAGCGATATGAGAGCTTCATAGCCGAGCTCAGTAGCACACGACACAAGCCACTGGACCATATCACTGCGATGCCAGCTGGGCCGAGTCAGCGTCACGCGCACCACCTGTGACCACACACAACTTCAACGTACTTCCTGAGCACAACAATACCAACTGTGGAAATTACAGGAAACATTGGGCGACTTGCTTAAACTTTAGTTTAAACTCAGTTTTAAACCAAAACTCATCATTTAAATTCATGCAAAAATAACACTGCTAATGCAGATTGGTTCCAAAACTAGTTTAGAGTTTAAGCTAAAAAACTCTGTTTTCTAGACTAAGTTTACAACCAAACTTAAGGCAGAACATTTGTTACTTAACCCGCAGCAGCGGTTGCAAATGTGTGTGTCTGTCTGTCTGCAAGGATATCTCTGGAATGGCATGGGCGATCTTTACCGAATTTATTGTGCATATTGCCTATGGCTGTGGTTCAGTCCTCCTCAGGCAGGATAACGAAATCCCAAGAGGGGCAGTTTTGGAGGGTTTTCTTCCCCACTTACAATGCTTTGTAGCGGTATGAATTTCGCTATGAAAGACAGATTTTGGTCAGATTCACGCATTTACTGTAAAGTCAAAGTCAAACAGAATTCTATTTCCTATTATTAAACGGCATAAGTAAATGAAGTAAGAAAAAATTTAACGATTAATGGCATGAATTACCTAAATGCAGGTCGACATAGCTATTGTTACTATGATAACGGTAAAGGTTGGCAGAGAAACAAATATACTTTGATGCACAGACATAGAAAAGCAAACTTAAGTTAGCATTAATGGAATTTATGTCAAGGAAGTATATACAGTTGAGGGAGAATTGAACCGCTGAGAAATCTAGTGGTCCAGACAGAGGCAGACTCTTGACTGCAAGCACTGGATGAGTCTATTATCGGCCGCAGAGGGGGGAGGTGGGATTGCACACCGTGGGTGAAGTCTGATAACTACAATTGGCTTGTTTTAAACTAAAGTCAATCTAAACAATCCACTTCAAACCAAACTTATGTGCTGTATTTAGACACACAGCTCTACTAAAATGGAAGCAAGTTTACTTATTGCTCCGCGACGACAAGATGGCGATTGTAAAGTTTATGACTGTGGCAGCGGGCAGTTTTGAGTTATCAATGATTGCACGTGATATTTTATTCACATTCTGGGCTTTAAATTGCTTTAATCTGAGCACTGGTTTAAACCAACTTCTGGTGTGGTTATAGCTTTGATATAAAACTACATTCTAAACCGAAGTTCCAGCAAAACAAGGTTATCCGTTGTTGGAATTTAAATTTCAAACATTATGATCGTGAATTAGAAGATGGGACCGTGATGCCCCAGCATCAATATGGGTGCCTTCTCCACCACACATTTGAACCAAGATGTGATCTTGACTTTTGACCACCAAAGTACAATCAGGTGATGAGTAGAGGCTAACAGTTATTTCCTTTAAGTTTCATCGAGATTGCTCGAGTAGTTTATATGGTGTTGACAATACTTGACCTTGATGGCCTACTGAGACCTTGGCCTTTGACCTCCAGAACCTAATTAGGTCATCAGTAGGGGCTAGGGAATATTCCCTTCCAGTTTTATCCAACTGTTCAAGCCATTCACGAGATATCGTGGTAACAATATCTGACCAGACTAATGGAAGAACAAACAATTGACTGACTTAAGGTTTTATGTTCCACTCATTTCGGAGACGTTCTTCCCAGCCAATCTCTTGGCTAAGTACTGAAGAAACTAAACCCACCACAACAAAAGCAAGCAACGCAAGAACAAAATGACCTAAGCTAGCACAAAAGAACACACAAAAGACGAAACCTAAAAAAGCACACAAAAAGAAATCTAAACCTAACTAACATGCAAAATGCAAGAACTGCTCATGTGTGAGTGCATATCATTGTGCACAACTGTTATACACAACATAGCACAACACAGCACAGTTCTGATTATCTTCCCTATTATGCTACAGACACGCTCAGGTGATGTCTAGTGTCTAGGGGAAGGGGAGAAAGAATGAACAAATGGTTGCATGGGACAACAGGACAGGCTAAAAACATAATGCCTTCTAAGGTGAAGGCAAAAAAATATGAACTGCAATAAATTTAAATGCGAGCAAACCTGGAGGCCAAGCTCGAGTGCAGCATCAAGCAGGGGTCGGCAGCGTGGTGCACCGGAGTTGAGCGGCGGCACAGCACGCTTGTACGCATCCTGAGCCAGCTTGAACAATTGACGAGAGCTGTAGATGTTACACTGGGCCGACTCCAGCACGGCACGCAAGCGCACCGTCTCATCTGCCATGTGCACATACATACACTGGCCTTAACCCGTCATAGTTGGGTAACATGAAAGGCATCTGGCGGCAAAATATCAAAAGATCAACAAGTGTCCAAACTTCAAAGTAATTTGGCAAAAGGCCGCACCGCTATCTTGTCACCCCATATACTGCAGATGCATGTGATCAAAACCTAGGACATGTCACCGTTAAGACCCTGTTGGTTGGGTAACATGAACAGCATCTGGCGGCGAAGTATCAAAAGATCAACAAGTGTCTAAAGTAATTTGGCAAAAGGCCGCACCACCATCTTGTCACCCCTCACAATGGCAAATGGGTTTGTCCAATCTTGACCTCCATCCTTGGTTGATTGATGGAGTTAAGGTTTTACGTCTCACCCGACACAAAAGGTCATTTCATCGACGTTCTTCCAAGTCAATCTCTTGGCTTAGTGATGAAAAACTAAATCAAACAGAACAAAAGCAAAACATGCATCCACATCAAAATATACTACAACATAAAATTAATACAAAAAACTAATGCCATGTTTGGTTACCCCCTACGACCTTCGGCCTAGAAATGGAATGGGTCTAACCAGTCTATTCTGGAAGGCTGGTTGGAATTTAATGGCGCTTTCCACACAATTCAGGTTACATCGTGCCTTTAAGCTAGAACTATATTGTAAATATTAAAATTAATAGGGATTAATTCTTTGGAGTAAGACAATTAAAAACGAAAAATATGATAATAATAGTAGGAGTAAATAATTCAGGAAGTAAATGAGTAAAGAAGTAAATAAGTAAGGAAGAAAGTATACGGAAGGAAGTATTAAAAAAGAAAAGTAAGGAAGTGCAGTAAACAAATAAACAATTTATATATTGCCAATATCATCAAATGAAACGGGCGCATTAACGCCTCGTATGGGGCAGGGCTTAGATTGACTTGAGTCAGCCCTCCAAATAACATCTTGATCGTTTCAACCATTTTTGCACAACTCAGCAAACAACAAACAATGAACACACACACATACACTCAGACCATGCTACGTGCGACATCTGTAGCAATATGCTGCATCTATGCACTGTGTGCATGTGATATGGCCTAAAAACTGCTGCTAACAAGTACCTCTCGCAGCATAGAGCATGGTAGCTGCAAGGTCACACTGGCGAGATTCAATGTGTGAGATGGTAAACCAGCGTGGATAGTGCACCGGACCGGCAGCAGCTCCATTCACTGCACCAGCCACTAGAGGCGCAGCATGACTGCCATCCATTTGTGAGCCGTCACCAGCGTCATGGCGATCATCAATCACAGGCAAACTAACACACACACGCACACACATCACTGTATGCAACAAGATGTAGAGATGGCAGACTTCGCCCCCCACCCCGGTGCTCATTCGACAAAAGTTATCTGATGTCTGACTGGTGCCGCCACCTGGCAATCTTGATGAAACGTACATGTCACTTTGATGATGGCCAATTCCCTCCATTATCGAAAAACATGACATCATTCACAAAACAGGAAGTACATAACGTATTGCACCGTCATCAGAGAAGGATCGAGCCATGTTAACATATAACGTGTACAGACAAGAAACTCTGCTACTGCAGAGGGACACCGCGACACACTATGTTAGTAAATCTGTGCTATGTTTCACGAAGTATGGCAGTTAGAAAAGTTTCAAAAGGCAAAAGTGACCTTCAAGGTCATTCAAGGGTATTGGTAACGGTGCCATTCGATAGGACACATACAATTTCTTATTAGAGTTCTATTGCAATTAGTACTCCTGTGTATCAATCAGCAAACGAACAAACCCCCACCATGCACTGATGAGGGCAAAATTTGACGTAGAGGAGTCAACCAAAGGTGGACTCCGTGTCAAACTTCGTCCCCATCGGTGCAACGTGCCGCCCCTGTAGGGCAAAAAAAACTTAAAATCGGCCCAAAATAACGGTGCTGCGCGCTGTGTGCAATGCTGCTGGTACTATGGTCAGGCAGAAGACTGAACGATCCACACAAATTCAGAAATGTGACTAATCTCAACAGGTGTAAATAAATACATCGGCGCTATCAGCCCCGTCGTCCACTTGCATCCCTATCCCAAGCCCTAAGCCACAGCCCCTAAACCTAACCTTAACCACAAAGGACATGAGTGACAGAGCTGTTGCAGTATTTGTAACTCTCGACAACTGTTAGTTGTGGAATTCCATCACACAAACATTAATGCATTAGAACAGCACTATGAGCACTACTACCAGCTTCTGTTTAAATGAGTTACTCCAGGCTGCACCAAGTCCCTGAAGACAGAAGCTATCGGACAGACGGAGCGGGTTCTCTACAGGACAGACGCCCTTCTTGTCAACCAATGTCAGCGCCAAAAAAACGGAGAACTCCAAGCAAAATCATCCAGTCTGCTTCATACTCTCTTGATCCACCAACAAATTCTTTAGGAAAGAAATGCCACTCGCTTTACACTGGATCTATACACTGGATGCCAGTACCTTGTCTACAAACATGACATTTAGATTTAGATGGACTTCGATGACCCAGGTTTGACGTGGACACCTTCACCTCCTTGACGACCCACTGTGACCTTGACCTTTGACCTCCAGAATCTAATCAGGCCACCAGTAGGGGCTAGTGAATATTCCAAATAAGTCTCATCTAGATTGCTCAGGCCATTCATGAGATATCGTGGTAATAAGATATGTCTGGAATAATGGACGGACAAACAAACGAGGCAAATAAACAGCCCAAAAACATGGCCTTTGCCGATACTGTTGGGCGGATAAGGCATAAACATGATGCCAGGCAGCAGACAACTGAGTTAACTCACCGCATAGCACGAAGGCCAACACGGAATGCTAGGTCCGGCTCATAAGACAGCAAGCTGCTGAACAGAAATTTGGCAAAAGTGTGCATCGGAACACTCTCGGTATGAATATGCATACTAAGGCCACTTGATGAACCACCTACAACCAATATTGATATAGTTTCAAGATTACTCAACACAGAAATATTACTGATTTCTGCAGTATTAAAGGGTCCCCGATACTGAAATAACTGTACCATAAGCTACAGTGAAGGTGCTTTAAATTATGTTAAACTGCTATGAATATACTAATATCAAAAATATATAATGGAGAGTTATTTTAAAACAAGCAAATCACTTATTCACTCACTGTGACCACTGTCAAGCTTTATTACTCTTTTACAACTACTACAAACCATCTTGTTTCAGCAAACACAGCATCAGCTCAGCTACATCAGATCAACTGATACGGCCCTGCTGTCTTGGGTGCAGTGCAGAGCATCAAATATTACAAATAATTGAGTCTTAAATGTTAAAATGCACAATTTTTGAACCCTTAAAGTAAAAAGAAGGATTTGCATCTCTACACTGGTTTATAATTCTATATAATTCTTTTGCACTAAGGCAAAAATAAATAGATTCGTTCAATCTTTAAGATATTACAGGAGCTGAGTTCAGACTGGCAGAGACCGATTTACCTTCTCCCACATACAAATGATGACAGTGAATATGATGCATGCTAGAGTCAATTTAAAATCGAGTCAATTAAAAACTGTTTTGGCATCTACCAATTCTTCTTGAATACTTCAATTCTAACACACGAGCATTTTGGTATAGTTAACAAAAATCCGGGGACCTCAACCACACCAATATTTGTCTTTTACTTATATATCTGACAGTATAATAATAATGAATTTCAGAGAGCCCAACGTTCTCAAATTTAAACGTTAGCAAAAACCAGCTTTAATGATGAGTGCATCAACAACAGACGACTACAGCACCAGCCAAAGTCAGGAGGAACTGACCATCAAGAAGCCAGAGAACTTGGTCACGAAGGACCTTGATAAGGTCATTTGTCAGTTCCATACATTCCAGCTGACTGATCAGTTTCTCCTCCTGCTTCAAGGCTTTCTCCTGGGCATAGTCTCCTGGAGGCATAAGTCGATGCTGGCCAAGACCTACATCATACAGTCAAAAACATCCACACTAAGCACCAACGCTCTGAGCCTCACTAATGATGTTATTATAATTATTTTTATTCTACAATTTATTGATCACAACAGTACACTAGTCTTCAAATCTTAGCCTTAAGATATTTCTCTCTGACCAGATATTCTGCTTCACATATAGCACTCATACGCTCTCCTTCCTACCGCCATGTGGAGTTTTCATGCAAACCCTGCACCGGCATTAGCTAACTGGGCACATCATGGCTATGCTGCTGCCTCTGCCTTCAGCACTAACAGCCTATGCCACTGCTGCCAGCCTACCACCCACTGCATCAAATCACGTGACCCTGTAGACCTTCTGGAGAAGCTCTGCCTCCATCATGAGCGCCACCCAACATTACAGTGTCTCACAAATTAACATTAAAATAAGCTGTGGTTACCTCATACGACATCATGCACGGAAATGTAATGGGCTGTTTCTTACAACCACAGGGACCATGGAGTGGACAGCAAACAGCTAGCAAGTCTGCTAACGGTTACTGACCGACACAATACAAAAACATTACTGACCGACAAGGGCAACTTCAATGGCAAGGCTAAGATATGATTCCTGCGAACATGACAGGTAGATGCGACTGTCGATGTCTCGTAGAGTATGTGGCGCCTGACGCAGTTCAGCCAGAGATGTGTCCAGATCTACATTGAACCAGAAAACATCCATAAAACCATGACTGCTGACACCAATACTGCCACGTGTTAATAAAAATAATTATAACTAGAAAAAGCCAGCACTCACAAGAGTGCAAATACCCACGCCAGCACTGTTTTTTGTGACTCGTGACCTTGAGTGTTGACCTCTCGATCCCAAAATTAATGGGTTTCCAGGTCTCACCGTGGAACATTTGTATGTCACGTTTGGTGATCCTAGCTGCATCGTTTTTGAGATATCATGCAGAAATACAGACAGACAAACTGTACCTCATGACTGTCATCAGTAGACGTAACATGGGTAACTATGGTAAATATCATCACAGTAATAATAGTTACTCTGTTGATTAAAATGTGTAACCACCTCCACAGTCAAAAGTGTGAAGGCATAGTCCCCACAGACCTTCACCCCACCGAAAAATTTGCCACCATATGAGGCCAGGCAAATGATGGATCATATATCACATGGCCAAAATGCAATAATAATTTCATTTAAACATGTTCTTTCGCTGTTTCCAGGTGCATTAAAACATGCATATAATTGCACATAATCATGTTTAAATGCTCAAATTTCGCTTGCAGCTGGGATCTGCCTCAGACCCCATGGTGGGAGCTCACCTTGCTCCCTAAACCTCTCCCCATAACCCATCCCATCGGCATATTCAGCACCTCAAGCACTGTGCATCTCATGCTTCATTCTATTCTTCCCCACCACAGTCATTTACATAACTCGGTGCATGTGGCAGTATGCACTTAATATCAAATCTCTTACACTTTCTTTTTTCTGGTTTACCAGCCAGTGTGTATTGACCCGAGTAAACTGCTGTCTCTTGATCCTGATAGGTGTTGGGTGCAAAATTTTTGCACAGCTGACGCCAACGTGAAACCTGTATCCCTGTGTTATTGTGTTAATGATGTCAAATGTGTGTAGGGAAAGTTAATCTACAAACGTCTGCACAAAATACTGGCACTGCTGTAACTGACCAGTTCTGTTTTCCACAGATGTGCCGTCAGCAGCATCAAGCAGCACTGAGAACAGACAGCCGATGGGGTCCATTGGATGTCCAATCCAACTCTCTGTACTGACCGTCAGTGACCGACTACTGTAGCCACCGGCAACGTCTATAGACAAAGCAATACCAGTATCAGTCATAAATGACTAGTTCCGTTCCTTGTGCTTCGATACATTGGTTGGTTAGGTGCCAGGAAATGCAATCCAGCTGGTAAAAATCCAGTCCTAATAGGCCCAGAAGCTCTCCAACGAGACTTCTAGGGAATAAGTAAGGCTTAACTTGCAGCAGTCATGGAAAATTGTTTAGCTAAAAACCTAGAGGAGCAAAAGAACTAACGTCAAGCAGCCTAAAATGGCCTTTTAATTCAAAATGCTATTAATGCAGTTTGTGTCGACCATTTTCCTCATCTGTACTGTAACACAATTTCTGGTGTCTCAAGTATGTACGTAAATGACAATTCACAATTTATGTTGTTCAGAGTCCAACGCCAGTACCAACTTCATAAAGTAATGCATCTAAAAAGGTAAAAAATACTAGCACCATTATTTTTCCTCTCCGTATATCGCCTGGACAGCCATGAAAATAATTAATAGGTAAGTCCAAATCATTGCACACCGAGTATTAGCTCTCGATGGCTGTCTAACATGTACCAATGCCCCTTCTCTTAAAAGCATGTGGTGGATGAAGGAAGGATGATGCCAGGACACTGGTTAGGGTTAGTGTTTTGGTTTTTCCTTCAGCACATTAACACTGGTGCTTGGGTGACAGCATCGGCATCCAGCCAGTAAAGAATATCATGTCACTTGTTCCCAAAGCTTCTCATCTGGTACAAGTATGTCGGTCCACCATATTGTCCGGCCGAAATGTATGCTGGCCTCGTCGTATGCTGCTCCCTGGTGAGCCATAGTGCGTATGCCAATGGGACAGACAGACAGACGGACGGCTGCCAGACCGTTCAGTACCCTTTCCCTAAATGCAGCCAGCGTAATAAGTGGAGAAAAAACGGACAGAAGACCATCTGACCCAAACTAACCTAGAACATGAAAGGAAAAGGAAGAGTATTTATATAGCGCCATTTATATACTATGTATATCTCAAAGCACTCAGGCATGCATTACACAGTTATACCTGCAAATACATCATGCCTGCCTTAATGGCGCCACCCCTAACTCAGGTAGGAGACATCCAATTGCAGCTTACTACTCATATATCGACCCCGAAGGATGACAGGCTGAGTTGGCCTGGTTGGTTGATCTATAGTGGACGGTTTACCCACACAAGTGGTCACCCGTCAGCTACAGGTTGAGTGCAGGACAGGGAAAGTTCGCCTGGCCAAAGACCGACATTCTACCACTTTGCCACGCACATGGGCACTAAAAGAAATGTAGGTAATTATTACAGACCATTCTGTATGACTTATCTAGGAGCAGGACACAAATGACTGTATTTAAACACTGACCTCGTTTGTGTACGCTGCGCACGCTGGACGAGTAGTACGAATGCACCGGTCGGCTGTGACTGAGACGACGCTGCTGGTGGAACTTGACGCCACGGGCAACGGCTACAGCTAGGCGACGTGCTTCAGCGGTGTAGCCATGGCAACGCAGGGCTTCTACTCGAGAGCATGCCACAGGTACACTCTCTGTCAGCAGTGCACAATACACCATTGTGTTGCTCAGGTGTTGCCAAATCAGAACTTAGCCTTCCTACCGTCACAAAACTACTAGCCGAATCAACCAAACCAGTAGTGTTGTGGCCAATAAATGCAAGAATGATCACCGTGCAATAACTCACCACTCTGAGACCAATGTACTTACTACGGAGATTAAACAGATAATACTACCGAACATATACTGTCGGATTCACCACTGCCAAAGACAGTCTGACAGATGGAAATACAGACGCATGGATAAACATAATGACAACAACATATACTGCACTTGAAGGAAAGTTATATCAAAAGAAATGACATGTGGTAAAAATATCCAACATCAAATTAAAATAGCATTAACAAAGGCACAAAAATAATAAACTCAGAAAGTAAAGTAAACAGTGAAAAGATGGACTGAAAACGTCAAAAAAGGTGCAAAACAAAAAGGAAGTAGCATATGTGAAGCCATGATAAGACTATAAAATCGATCAATATGGAGGCTGTATATTTAGCTCAATGATCGGAAACAGCCAAGCTGATGACTGAAGGGAAGAAGGAAGAAACTGTGCTGGCATATAATAGACTGTTAAGAACTGACGGATTATGCTGGTGCAAAGTCATACTGGAAACATGCATTGTTGATGGTAACCAGCACATTTGGGTTATGGAGAAGATGCCCGTGTTCTCCAAATCAGTGTAACATACACCATCTCCATACCATCAAAGATATTATAACACAAAATAGATCCAGGTTTAATCATCCTGTGAGACGTCCAGCATGGAAACGGAAATGGTCTATCCTTACAAAACCTGCACGCATTGGCAGCTGCACTACAAAAACCGCTTTACAAATTAACGGGTAACATACCAGTCCATATAAGCCTGCCAGCAATATCATGCTGGACGCACAGATATGACACTCCTCCGTCTCCATGACGATACATGCCACGAGCACCATGACAACCGTGACAGACATAGCTGCTGCCATCATCGCCACGGAGAATTGCTTGTAGGTGGGCATCATCCCATGTCAGTGTAACGGCCTCAAGGGCACGGTGAAAGACGGTTCGGGGCTGCTCCGCATTACCACTACCACCACCGCCGCCACCTGGCCACCACAGCATACAACTACATCAAAACAGAAGCCACCAACAGACTGCCAAGCATTATATTGGCTGACTGTGCCACTGACCTAGCATTAACGACATTATATTTACATACCGACCACTGTAACGGTCCAGTTAAAGCTCTCGGTCGGATGGGTGTGAGTGCATGGACAACTTTTCAACAAAATAACCTTTAAGGTATTTGGCATGCTTGTTCGTCTCGATTCTATCTAATCAAGTTCAAAGTTCATGGTTTACGGTCAAAGTTTGAGGTCATGGGATAAAAAACGTTTATTCTTCTGCTATGCATGCACATTACAACGCAAGGTGAACTAACTGTGGCTAAAATGCAGACCTGAATTTAAAACTAAATAAATTAAAAAAACAGCCAAATAGCAAATTATGTTTTGTAATGACAGTTACAGCCCATGAGCGATAACCTACGACATCGTTGTTATATACTGATGTAAATCTTTCTCTTTTTATAATTCAATATTTCTTACTTTATAAACGTTTTTAAAAACCAGCTTAATATGTCCGGTAAACCACTTGTGATGATTGGACAACTTCGATAATGAATGTTAACTGATCAATGCACCTTTGGCTCTTGCCAATCAACTGCCACTTCCGAGATTGTAAAGTGCGCTGGTCCGGCCATCGTGTAAGCTGTGCTACATAAGAATCCGACCTTTCACTGTATTGCTACCAACAGTAAATTTTGGAACTTATTTTTATATGTTGACAAAATTATGTTGTGTTTCCAGTTTTCCGATGACTATTTCTTTTTTTGGGTGCAAGAATTGTTGCCAGCAGAATACAAGTGCCAGTATTTAAATTACTAATTGGCGATTTTGAGCTTCTTCGCCCCTCAGAGGAACACTTTGCACTGATAGGGATCAAATCTGGCACGGAATCATCCAAATCAAATTTAACTCCATTAGTGCCAAACAGAAATGTGAACTGCTCAACTAACCATGTGCAGAGCTTGGTCGAGAGTAGGCATCTTCTAGAGGACAGACAGGCAGCTCAGACCACGACTTCAACTTCCGTATCCACAATGATCTCTCAGATGCTGAACAGCGAGGGTTTAATACCACACATACCCACAGAACGCCTGAACAGACATCAAACAGTCCACAACATATAAACATCAAATTCTATATACCTTCATATACAGTGAGGCAACAATTTTTCACCAATAGCAGACACAGACTTACAAAGTTGTTTACTGAAATATTGTAAATTCATGAAAGGCTACAACTGACAATGTTCATAATAAGGCTTGATTTTACCTAGTCTTGATTTTACCTATGTTGCTAGCGATAATGTGTAGCACAATGCCACCCATTCAAGGAATAATGTCAGTTGGAGTCGTGGGATACGATTTGCAGGTCTTTCACATTGAATTCACTACATAGTATTAGATGCTGCCTTCAACCAAGTTTTGTGAACAAAATGAGCTATTTGCTTGTGTTTATGTTTCAAAATTATTATCTTAAAATAGCAACAATGTGATCTTATGATTTTCTTCAAGTTCATCATAAGTTTATCTTGCAATTTTTCCAAAATCAACACTGTCGACAGTTTATTTGAAGACTGTCGTAATTTTGATCATTGTCTTAAGATTATCTTAAGATATCTGAAAATGTTTTGATCATCGAGTCCCTGGCCATCAATGACAATAATGTCCGATGCTCACCAATTTCATCCCACAACTGTCGGCACTTGTCGGTAACTGGAATACCCTGAGTACGCCACAGCGACAGTCGCGAGTCCGTCAGGAACTGTTCGGTGACGAGCGTCAACATGCGCACGCTGTTGCTGTCGCGAGCATGCAACATCTCGCGAACCTACAACAAACTTCGACCATGCAACAAAAAACACCACCACAAAGTATGCACCAGCATGAGCTCTCTTCAAACTGAGTACATAGTATACTGTGTAATCAGTTTGGAGACAGCTCATGCTGTTAATACAACATTCAATAACGATACATGTACAGCAGATAATTGCAAACATCTACTTACTATCTTAAAAACAGACTTATGTAGCAAAATGTGGCATTACTACACAACACATTTCAGACCATGAAGTAACTACAAACAACTGCACTGGTAAAATGCTTACACGCTTGGTAAAACGCCAATAAACGGAGATTTTTCACAAAAACAGTATCTAAAACCAATGTGCAGCTGCAGGATACAAATACCATTTCTGTGACACATAAGTCAACTGGATTCAATTAACAGTGAGGCAGCAATTTTTCACAAACATTACAAACTCCGCAAAATGTACCTTGTCAAAGATGGAAGACAGATGTTCGTTGTGGTTGCAATAAATGCCTTGTGACAAGTAGTTCTTCACCAGTTTCTGTACCTGCTCCTCATCCAGATGCCAGCTGTTATCGTCATCAAGGGCACCACCGGCTGTTGGATCTGGAGCTCCTGTACCATAACGTGCATGCAAACAACAGCACTTTAGAATGTGAACATCTCATCATTATCAGTCACACTTGGACGTCACCATGAGAATTATGACTAGCGTAACACAAGCTCCGCAACTGCTGGGATGGCCGACAGTGGTGCAGCAAGAGTCAAAAATCTTCTAAATGTTCAATGCCCCACTTCTGCAGAGTTTTCATGCACTTCCCATGGGTGGATGTGGACCTCATCAATTACACAGCTGCTGTTCTCAATGTCTGCACACTAAAAACCAACCTGAGCCATTTCGGTGTTTAGCCAAAGTACACCAACATCACACACAAACACACACACACAGACAGATGCACAAACAACCAATGGGATAAGCTAAACTGTTAACAGTCAGCTAAAACGTCTGCTTACTGTTAGTTTTGGATATTGCTTGACCTGCCTAGTTTCCACAGTTACTTTCAGTCAGGCTGCATCTCTCAAAGGTGAACCACTGGTAAGCTGAAGCAGGTACTTTTACAAGCCAGGTGCCCTTTCTATCATCCGACTAACCACGTCAAAGTACCGACAGTCTTAAATGGTGTAATAACATTCGTCACAAACAATTTAACAATTCAAAGTGAATATACCAAATGCATACAAGATTCTCAGATGGAGAAATGTGAAACCACGAAACCAAAATTCACCGCAGAGATGGTGCGAATAATGGAAGTCCAACCTGCGGTGGCAACCTTACTACGTTGTAACTGTTGTAATGTATGCTCAATGATAACTGATCAGTTGATTACTTGATATAGTGAGTAAAGAGTCACTGCAGAGTTGTTACAAAAGAAGAGATCTAGTAGTGTGAAGGAAAAAAGTCAGTAAGGAATGTAGCAGTTCAAACTGCATTAAACATCACTCATTCATGCCCTTTCACAAGATTAAAAGAACTGGTGTCTAATCAACTGGGGGCCATCAAATAATGAACACAATTTTAACAAGGTGTCGCCCTAACGGGATGAAACTATACAGGCCCAACGTGGAGTGTTGTAGACGACGACAACAACAGATGCCAGAGAGCATCATTAGTCAGGCCCCCTACACTATGTGTAGGGGGCCAGTAATAATAACAACAGGGGGAAAATCTCAAATCTCTGGAGTTAACCTGGAAGACTGTTGATGTCGGAATGAGCATTGAGAATGTCGTCAGCTAATCGCTGAGCCGTCGGCAGAACGTCAGTGTGATGTGCTGCGATGAGATACTGTGCCAGCTTCTGCAGCTGCTCGCGACTCATCTGCTGTAGGGTTTCTATACACATACACACAAACAGACAAGATGGTTTAACAGATATTTTCATCATGATCCTGGTTCAGCCGTCTGTCCACGTCATCCTTGGAAGCTATTGGTGCAAAACTTTGCTGTGGCCCGACACTCTTCCTGAAGCCAATCAGAGGACACACTCACTGGACGTCAAATACCTTTCTTCGTCTATTGACATTGACAACAGACAGAATATGTCAGTCTGTTTACATTGTCACTACGATACCAGTACCCTACCCCTACACACACACACAAACACATAAATACTGGGCTCTGGGCTCTATACTACAACCATCCTCCAGTATCGGCCTCTGCTCTATAACACCACTGCAGCAACACAGGCACTGAAACCGAAATATACAGCAACAGCAAATAGCAACAAAGTAGATAATTTCAAGACCAAATAATTAATGGAAGACAGTGGCATAATCTGGCAACTGTAAGGATAGCATGGTCATGGTGGCTCAAATGCCAGGTGAGCAGGTGATACTGCAGGTTCTTTCCACCATCGTTACATTGGTACCAATATTATAGGTACTCCCATAGTCCCTCAAGGACTGCAGGGGCCAATGCTGTCCTCTATGCAGATATCCTACAGGTGACATTAGTCATAAAGCAAACAGCAGGCTGCCACAACCATCAGAGAACGGAGGTTACCTTTCCAACTTCAAAGTGTCATCACCTTTCACTGGTACCAATTTACACTGGTTTGTGACAGAGGCATGAGTCGGAATGACTTATCTAAGGTTGCTACATGACAGTGGAATGGCCATCAATTAAACATATAACCTCTAGAACTCTATGCCCAATATATACCCTATCTATTGTGTCACCACTATCATTTTGGCATATGGCAAACGGGCTACTTATCAAACATGTCCAAAAATATTTTGTTCACATTTTAATCAAGTTTGGCAATAATCAGATAGAATCCTTTCAACTAAGAGAACAGACAGTATTAAATTGGCATTATTTTGACAATAATAGGGCCATAATGCCACAGCAGGTACGGTAATCTGCCCGGTTATCAACCGTGACCGAGATATTAAGCCGTGCCATAAACATTTTAACAAAGCTCGGCACAAATTTGATAAAAATCACGATCTGCATAGTAAACATGTGTGGACCCTGCTAGTCGCCCATTCACCCATCTGCTTCCTGTCGAGATAAGCACATAAAAAACCTAAAAAGAACATGAAAATTCTGTGCACAGACAAAGTCCCAAAATCTAATCATTCTGGAACGAAAATAGGAAATACACCAAAACATCAGCTTTCATAGCTACAGTAATTTGATATTAGACTTTTTATAACAATCAGACAGATAGACACACAATGAACCAATTACAAAACTGTGCTCTACCACGCTTTTTGGCAATGCAGTGCAGTTAATGGAGAATCTGTCTCAAGAAAGTTATTAACTTACCTGATATTGGCATTCGAATTTGGACACTATCAGCCTTGCGTATCCGATACAGTGCTAGTGCGACTATGTGATGACACCAAAATATATCTTTCACATCACAACCGCATTTAACAGATGTGATCTTGCACCTACAACAGCAAATTCATTCACATACGACCAGGCTGTGCACTCAACAGACAAAAAAACTAAAAACATGTTGTGTGTACTGCATATTAATGACTACAGTAATCCAAAACTTGCTAAAAATGAGCTGCTGCTTGTGTGATTTTAGCTGGCTGTAGTTCTAATGCCCATTTTATAGTCATGGCAGTTTTTAGAGTCGTTTCATCTATAACAATGTACGTGGCATATATGGAAGGCATATTCTGAAAAGTAGATCCATTCTGAAACTGTGGAGTGACTCTGAAAGTTGACACAGATTCTGGAAATTAAATACAAAGTTAATATACATTCTTTGCACATTTACATATGTCAAAGTTTCAGAATTGCTCCACAGTTTCAGAATTGATCTACTTTTTAGAATATGCCTGGCCCATATATGCCACCATAATAATGGCCCACTGATGCATTGCTAGCAACTGTAATACAAAATGTAAAATACTAACAACAATGTTACTCACCTTGTGTGGCCTCACCGGCCAGATAACCCACTGGGGAGGCCTAGGGCTCGGCAGATCAGTCCATGAATGAAGAAGCCCATCCTTGTTACCTTTATTCTACTCAAACAACCCTTAAATGCATTGATGCTGGAAGCACCAACTGCCCACTTAATACTAATCCAGCTGATTCCATCTGTTGATTACTCTATTAAAGAAAAAATACCTACAGCAGTCCCGCATAAACCAAAATTTAGCAAGTTTTCAAGAATGTCCTCTAGATCCCCTTATGTTGTCACCTAAAGTAAAGAGCTCATTCAACTTAAGCCTAGACAGCCTATTGCACATCCTAAAACCTGGACGAGGTCCTGCCTATTCCTTCTCTTTTTGAGTGTCCACAGCCTGTAATCTTTCTTCATGTGTCTTTCCTTCCACATTATTAATCATTTTTGTGAACCTCCTCTGAACCACGATATACAACGTATGCACCAACCTTCACATTAAAGCACATAAACAGAACCAGCATCCCAGTTAAGAACTGGAGGATTTTGTTGGAGTCAAAAAGTTTTACTGCCTACATGCCCTTGCTGAGAGCAACTAGTGTATTCGGACTGGGGAGAAGACACATAGTGTGCTCTTCAACGGTGCTACCTACAAAGTCGTTGTACCATCATCTTCAAACTAAAGTTAGAAGATACTAAATGTGCAAAAAATACCTGTCAAAATTGACGGATACACGAAAACGTCGATCTTGCTCGGAATATAAACTGTCCGCAGTGTTATCTTTCACTGTACCACTTAAATGAAAACCTGACAATATAACATACGATCAATAAAATACAGTTTCAAAATTCTTTGACCATGCATAGTCACACTCATAGCTTTGATGAAAAATACCTCACTAGGATACCACCTTGGTATTGCTGTAAGGATATTTACCATGCGAAAAAACCTTCCTGATGTCTAACTACCAGTGTCATAGCCCTGAATCTCGCAAACTTTGACATTCTTTAACCTTATTACATATTCCTACACAACATCTGCAGCCTGATTACAAATGACAATATTACTGTACTCAACACTCAGCAGCATTACTGTAGACAGTTAGAGCCTGTACTGAAACCAATGGCCATACAATGGCTACTCGTACTTGTACTCTAGATAATGACACTGAAATATCAGTGAGCATCAACTGTCAAAATCATCTTAGGCATCTCTCTCCCATTGGCACTTACGTTGTCTAATCTATTAGCATCTTCACATCTCAGTTATCCAGTCGACCCCCAAATTCAAGTCAGTAATCCAAACTGCAATGTTCACTACAAGCAATTTCTACATCGGACACATCGGTCATGGTCACACTTACATATACATACACAAGCACTGCTGAACTATTAGCAGGGTTCCATTCACGGTGTGCCCAACCTTTTTTTGCTGTGGTGCCATCAGAGCATGTGAGCTGAGCGTGAGCGGAGCGGAAAACGGAGCGGAGCGGGTCAAAAATAGCTGGAGCGGGAGCGGAGCGGTGAGCGGGCTTTAAAAAAGTCCCGGAGCGTAAGCGGAGCGTGGAGCGGCATGAAATACTCGCTTAAATTCCGCTCCAACCACCTTAATTTTAGGCTTCACAAATCGCAGTGACTGATGTTGATATAAAGTGCATCATGATCATAATCAGTTACGTGGGGCTATTTTGGATTCATTATGGTTACCGCTAATGTAATAGATAACGTAGCATAGTGTTATTGCCAAATGCCGTTTGCCGATAGCCCGATGCCGGTCACACTGCGATACAGCGACAGCTGAGCTACTTGAAGTTCTTGTACAACTAAAACGCTCAAGCCGTCACGGCTTCCACTTTTTCCCACGCCGGTTTCGATTCGCCGTGAACGGTCAGCACTTATGTGAGCAGCCAACGGGAAATCATCATAGCTATATTGACATATTTAATAGAAACTTCACATACTTTAATATGTAACGTTTGTGATTTATTCTAAGT